>Ga0209442_1000956_pt1 | contig 16751 bp, 13 predicted proteins | sample LauGreSBDMM110DD_2_FD_187565 | JGI IMG/M metagenome (GOLD analysis project Ga0209442, IMG submission 187565) | Freshwater lake microbial communities from Lake Michigan, USA - Sp13.BD.MM110.DD (SPAdes) (version 2) | ecosystem: Environmental > Aquatic > Freshwater > Lake | place: Lake Michigan...
TTGAAGGCGTAACACAGCGGGAGCTATTCTTGATCCAGCTGCCAAAAAAACGGCGAGTGTGGCAATAGCTTGTGTGGAATCCTGAACTATAAATTGAATAGCACTAATTATCATCGCAGCTAAAATTACTGTGGATTCAATTAGGTGTTTACTTAAACTCGGCATGAACTGAAGTTCTGCTGTTATATCGGCAAGCGACACTCTTTGATGCGCTATTTGACGTGAAACATAACTTCTTCGGTTCAGCACTACCAATTCTCGATAAGAATTAATAGCGTCTAACAATGAGTTGTTACTTTGAATTGTAAGGTGCATTTGATTTGCACCTAGCTTCGCGGCGCGTAGATGCATGAACTTAAAAAGACCATAGGCAATCGCGCCAAACAGCGTGAGAGTAGTTAACGCAACTATTGGATCAACTACAAAGAGCCCAAAAAGCATAAAAATAAGTAGGGAAAGGTCGGCTATTAGTAGTACACCTGAGCCGATCACTCCGAGGACAACGATATTAACTCCGGTGGTCACTGCATAAAGGTTTTCCTGAGTTGTTCGCTTCTGAACTTTTAACAAGTCCTGAGCTAAAAGTTTCGAAACTAAAATCGAAGAGATTTTTGCACTTTGATGTGCTAGGAAAAAAAGTGTTTTTCTCGCCAAATAAATTGATAAGAGGGTACGCAGCATCATAGAAAGGACAACGACAAATCCAAGAATTGCAACTTGCAACTGGAATGAAAATGTATCCAGGTGAGCAAATTCTAGAATTTGCGTGATTCTTGAGCCAGGTTGCTGGGATTTGATTCCAGTTACTGTCAGCGCACCTAACACGCCAACTATGGCAACGCCGAAAAGGTCAAGCAAATTTACGACTATTTGGGCAAAAGTCATAAGGATGATCTTCTTGCGCTCTCTTTTACCCAGAGTTAAAAGGCAGGCATAAATTCTTGACTTTTCTAGCCTTTGCATTTTCAAATCTTACTATCTTCTGGTTCGGCTCTGCAGAGTGTTATCAAGTTTCGCCTTAGCCTCCATTAAAGGTGATTTTAAAGGCGTATAGTTGGCCAAAAGATCTCAAGATTGGGCTGATATGTCGAATGTACTTATTGTTGGCGGAGCCGGTTATGTAGGCGGATGGATGACTGACGAGGCGACCCGCAGCGGTCATCAAGTGCGAGTTGTAGATAACTTGACTTATGAGGATTCATTCTTGAAACCTGTAGATTTTGCGTTTGGAGACATACTTGATTTTAAGACATTGGAAAAACATCTCAAGTGGGCTGATTCAGTTATTTGGCTAGCGGCATTCGTGGGAGATCCCGCCTGCGCAATCAACCCAAAGTTAACTCAGAAAACCAATGTTGAGTCTGTACGTAATTTAGTTGATTCCTTCGGTGGGCGAATAATATTCCCATCTACTTGTTCTGTTTACGGCGCACAGGATGGCATTTTAGATGAAAGCAGCCCTACGGGACCGCTATCTCTCTATGCTGAATCTAAACTTGAAGCAGAATCGATTTTGCAAAATTCCCCTAATAGCACTTTGATTTTTAGACTCGGAACTCTTTTTGGAATGAGTGACCAATTTGCAAGATTGCGCGTCGACTTAGTCTTAAATGTTTTAACAATAAGATCAATTCTCGAGGGGTCAATGAGCGTTTTTGGTGGAGCACAATATCGACCACTTTTGCACGTGCGCGACGTCGCGACCGCAGCAATCCCTCAAATTTCTACTAATGCTACAGGAATATACAATCTGCATACCGAGAATGTAACTGTTCTTGAGTTAGCGGAGAAGATCAAATCTGTGGTCGGAGAAGTCAGTATCGAGCAAACTGATATCTCATTCCAAGATGCTCGCAACTATCGAGTTAGTTCGGACAAAGCTCGCAGCGAATTGGGTTTTGCTCCTCGCTGGACTATCGAAGATGGAATCCGGGAAGTTGCCGACGTAATCACGAATCGTCGAATTAAGAATGTACAAAATCCTCGATTCAATAATTCAGAAAGTTTGCGCATGCAGTTAGGGGGAAATTAGACATGTCCTCGCTGCCAAGCGTGCCAACAATCTTTCAGGGAAATCGAGCTACCGATGATCGGGGTAGTTTAGGTTTTATAAATGGCTTTGGAATCTCAGATTTTAAACGCTTTTATACTGTTGCAAATCATTCGTCTAATTTCATTAGGGCTTGGCACGGACACCTTAAAGAAGCCAAGGCGATCATTGTTTTGCAAGGATCAGCATTAGTTTGTGCTGTTGAGATGAATGACTCCAAGAATCCCAACAGGGATAATCCGATAACACGCCATGTACTCACTGGAAATAATCCTAGCGCTCTCTATATACCCGCTGGTTATGCGAATGGGTTTAAGACATTAACCAGCGATGCGATTGTGTTGGTTTTCTCTTCAACAACCTTGGAAGAAAGTATGGGAGATGACTATCGATTCGAGTATGACTACTGGAATCCTTGGGAAGTTGTGCCCAGATAGATGAATCAGAAACCATTAGCATTGGTCTTAGGTATTAGGCCAGATGTGATTAGAGCAAGCATCCTGATTCGCGAGCTTAGAAAAACAATGGGAGAAAATTTTCTCCTGATTTGGTCCGGCCAACATTACTCTGACAACTTAAAAGACGTCTTCTTTAGGGAACTTGGGATCGCAGCGCCAGAAATTGAATTAAGCATCCAAGGAGAGACGGATGCAGAACTTTCTGCGTCGATGATAAATCAACTTTCTAAATGTCTCAGTGAAATTGATCCGAAGTTAGTTGTATTCCTTGGAGATACCAACACTGTTATTGGTACCGTCGCAGCTGCGCAACTCAACATACCTATAATCCATATCGAGGGTTGCATGCGCTCATATGACTGGAGAATGCCAGAAGAGAAATATCGGACGATTGCCGATCATCTATCTGATCGCATCTATGCATACCTGCCTGAATATAAGAATCAGGGCCTCGCCGAAGGAATTCCCTCCGAAAACATTTTGGTGACTGGCAACCCAATTGTTGATGTTCTTGAAGAGTATTTTGTAAGCGGTAGATTACGGATGGATCCAGGTACATTTAGCGATTTACTTTCTAAAAAATACGGAGTTCAAGAGAGTAGTTATTACGTTATGACCTGTCATCGCAGAGAGAATGTTGAAGATTTGTTGTCTCTGACTAGGATATTGAATTTGGCTGCAGCCTGTAAGAAGCCAGTGTTATTCGCCGCAGGATACAGAACTCAAAAAATGATTTCGGAGTTTGGCATTAAGTTAAGCGAGAATGTCAAACTCTTCGATCCAATCGGATACCTTGAACTACTGGAATTGATGACGCACTCAGATGGTGTCCTTACTGATTCTGGAACAGTGGTTGAAGAAGCCTGCATTTTGGGAATTCCTACAATTCAGATGCGTAGATCGACCGAAAGGCCAGAGGTTTATATCGTTGGATCTTCAGTAAAGTTTGACCCTGCTTCGAATCAGACCGAAATAGACGTACTGGATAAATTCTACGGATTAACTGCAGGGTCCTGGAAGCATGCCTTTGGTGACGGGAAAGCTTCTTACAGAATTTGTGAAGATTTAATTGAGTGTTGGTCGCTGGACGAATTTACGGGGCATTCTCCATCAAATAAAAGTCAATTATCTAATCGATCATTTATGTGAGTGGTTGAAGTCAAATTGTTCTTGAACCATTTGCTGAACCGTGGGTGCAGACTCATATCCAGATGCAGTCCACAAGTTTGTGGAGAAACCACTTTGGTCGCTCGATAGAGTTCGATCAACTTTATTCATACTTTCTACATGATTAACCGTAATATCATTTCTTCCATAAACCGCTTTGAAATATTCAAGTAGCTCTGCCTTCGCCACAATATTCCTTGGAAGCACATGTTTAACACCAGGAGAAAAAAGATTTGTCTCAGTTATGATCAACGCTAACTTCGCAAAGTGATGAGTGGTAATTCCATTCCACAAGTGATCTGTAAATCCATTAATTACTGCATTTGTCTCTTGACCAAGAAACCACTCCAGTAGAGAAGTAGACCTTCCTCGCTCTGGACCAATTATTGATGCTCTCAGGTGGAGAAAGGCTTCTGAATTTACCTCGCCAAGGGATTTTGTCTTTCCATATACATCGAGTGCGTCATGAGGATGACTCTCTGTGTAAAGTCCCGCTTGTCCGCTGTAAACACAATCTGTAGCGATTTGAATCATCTTCGTGTTTGTTGACGCAATTGCTTGCGCTATTCGGTGTGGAAATAAGCTATTCACTTCAATAGCATTTTGGGTGGAACTATTCAAACTCTCATTGATGTGCGGCTTAATCACCCCTATGCAATTAATAATCCAGTCGGGTTCCACTTTTTCAATAAGTTCTTTAACTGAGTCATTTTTAGCATCAAATTGTATTGAATTACCAGTTTGATTTCGGCTTGTGGATATCACCCGGTTTTTTGAGGATTGTAAGAAAACCTTTTCACATGCATTACCAAGCATTCCTGTAACCCCTAAAATCAACACTTTATCCATCGCAAACCTCCTCAGTCACCGATTATTTGCCGAACAATCTTCAGACGTCATAGTAGAGTGCCACCGTGGAAAAAAACGTAGATTTCCTAATTGTTGGTGGCGGAATTCTTGGTCTATCAATTGCACTTGAAATTTTACGTAATTTCCCTGCATCTAGGACCTTAATTCTGGAAAAGGAAGCTAGATCAGGGTTGCATGCATCAGGACGCAACTCTGGAGTTTTGCATGCTGGTTTCTATTACTCAGCTGATTCACTCAAGGCAAAGTTTTGCGCAGATGGCAATTTGGAACTAAGGAAAGTCATTCGAGATCACAATATCCCTCTTTTGGAGTGCGGAAAAGTTGTTGTGGCACAGAATGAAGCCGAACTTGCTCAACTAATCAAACTTCATGAAAGAGGAAATCAAAATGGAGTTAAGCAGGAAATTCTCTCAGCTTCAGAACTAGTGAAATTCGAACCTTACGCCAAGACACATAAGGAGTTTTTATGGTCACCTAGCACTGCCGTTAGTGATCCAAAAGCCGTCATTCGAGCACTGGAAAATGACTTCTTATCTAAAGGAGGACAAATTTTCCACGATGCCAAATTCACAACCAACAACCAATTTGAACATCGAATCAATGGTGAACTAATTAAGGCAGGAAAGATTATTAATGTTTCTGGGACAGGAGCGATTAAAATTGCAAATCGCTTGGGAGTGGGGCTTGAGTATGCTCAGTTACCCGTCTTGGGACTATACAAGATCACCGATGATCGTGCTGTACCTCTCAAGACCTTGGTTTACCCAGTTCCAAATCCCGAATATCCGTTCCTAGGCGTGCACTTTACGTTGACGTTAGATAAAAAAATTAAGATTGGTCCGACCGCGATACCAATTATCGGTTCTGAGCAATATTCAATGGCTTCCAAAGTTTCTAGAGATGATCTAGTCGGATCAGCTAAAGCTATAAAGTCTCTAATATTCAATTCGCCGAGACTTCTTACAAGCCTGGCAGTCGCAGAATTGCCAAAAGTAAGTACTCGGCGACTGGTTACGGATGGTCAACGTTTAGTTCCAAATGCGAGGCTAATTTCTTCTTGGAAGTACAAAGAACCAGGAATACGTGCTCAACTGGTAAAACTAGACGATGGAAAATTTGAAATGGACTTTGTCGTCAGATCTTCAAATGGGGTTGTACATGTTTTAAACGCGGTTAGCCCCGGCTGGACGGCGGCAATTCCATTTGCTAAACATATTTTTGATAACTACCTTGCTTCATGATGCATAGAATGACTTAGAAATCTCATTTAGAAATACTGAGTTGGTGTGCTTCTGTAACACATTAAGGTTTGTTTCAGCAGCACCAAAAATAACATGCTTGTCACTGTAGACATCATTAAGAGTTTTTAGCAGTACTTCTCTGTTCGGCGCGACTACTCGCCCAACGCATCCTTTATCTATCCAATCTTGGGCACAAGACGTATTTGTCTGTATAGGAAACGCTCCATAGTTCATTGCTTCAAGGAACGAAGTACTAATTCCATCACTTCTTGATGCACCCACATAGATAAGAGATTTTTGATACTCGCTAGCGATCTGTTGAGATGACATTGGATTCCTAATGCTAGAGATTCTTACTCGTTTTGGGAATTTACGTTCGAGGTTTTTAGCATCATTCAAAAGATCATCCGTCACCGAGTAAAGTAAAACAGAAGCACCTTTATGTTCATTTAAAAATTGATCCATCACGCTTATTAAAATCATTCCAAGACCAAACACTCCACCGTAACACTTTACAATTATTTGACTCCTATGAGTAAATTCTTGAAGATTGATTACATTACCGTTGAATTTAAATGAGTTGGGGATCAGCGGTAATTCTTTTCCACTGAAACCCATTTTTCTTGCTAGTTCATAATCCCGCTCACACTCTGCGGCGTAAGAATCAGTTAGATTGAGGAGTTCCTTTATTTTCTCTCGATGAACATCGAATTGGCTAAAATAATAAATATCGCTTCCCCAGTTTGTGCAAATAATTTTCAAATTAGATAAAGAATCTAAATTCACATCAAGAAGCAAATAGCCAGCGTGCTGGATTTCAAGACAGTGAATATGTGAATATGAATTTTTATCAATCGCTCTCTGGATTAACCAAGTGTTCAGTTTAAATGCAGCAAAATTCAAATGTCTAATCAAGTAGTTTAAATATGGAGCAAACCGCAGGCTTGGAAAGTTATTAATCAGCTTTAAATTTTCGTTTTCTTTAATCAATTTTTGCAATAGAGGGTGAATTTTTTTATGGGTTCGTGATGCGTATATGTGTATTTCGCAATTAATATCGATGATTCGTTCAATCCAGTGTGCGGTATGAATACTATCTACCATTCCAATTATAAAAATTTTTTTCATATGTGATTTTTCTTTTTAAATAGCCCTACTGAAGATAGTGACTTAAAAACTATTCTGCTCACAGGAAGTGTCAGTAGGTAGATGACAATATGGAATTTCGAGGACCTAATCCATCCTCGATTAATGAGCAACGCCTCCACCATCCACTTCCGACCGGGCACGTTTGAATCAAAGAATGCCAAAATCGCAGCGTTATATATTGAACAAGCTTTTGCCTGTTTTGACAGGTCTTCACTCTGTGGATGCTCAGCAAGGAAGCTACTTATAACATCGATTCTCTCAAGAGCCATGGCGCGCCCTCGCATTCCAATTGAAGTGGATTCATTATGACTTCGCCACTGTGCCAAGACTTCAGGGATATGAGCAAAATCTCCTTTGCACGCGAGGCGCAGCCAGAAATCATAATCACTAACGAATCGGTATTTTCCGTCGCGACCTCCGATTAGATTAGCTTCTTTAGTTCTGAATATTGTACCAGGCCCTGGAATGCAGTGGAACTCGGCGAGAAGTTCTTCAAAACTATAATCTGGACATCGCTTTACTGAAATTATGTTGTTTTTAGAATCGATCATTTGCCAATCAGGATAAGTTGCAATAATTTCTTCGTTGGTATCTAATATAGCTCGGGCATTTTCAAATAAGTCTTCTGAAATCAATGGGTCGTCTGCACTTACGACCAATGTATATTTCCCTTTTGCGAGGCTAAGGCCTTTATTAACGGCATTAGCTTCACCAGCATTATTTTGACTAATCAACTTTATCTCTGGCTTATACATCTCAAGAACATCAAGAGTTCTGTCAGTAGAGCCATCGTTGATAACTAGAATTTCTCTATCTTGGTGGCGAGAATATTTGATTATCGAGTCTATGGTTTCACGGATTTGCGATTGTCCGTTGTAAACGGGAACAATGATCGTAAATGTAGTCACTTTAATATCTCTCGGTAAAGGTTTTCAACCTTTGAGGTTATGCTCTCTTCACTCAAATAGTGTCGGCCAAATTCTAAGTTTTTATGTGACATCTCACTACGAAGTTCTGGATTTCTAATATACCTACTGATGAGTCTTTGGAATTGGTATCGGTAAGAACAGTACTGTCCATCAGTTAATAACTCGGCCTGGGCTTGCGGATATCTTCGTTCTCCTTTCAAACTGGCAACAGGTATACCCCGTAAAACAGCCTCTGCTACCGTATTTCCAAATGTTTCGCCCAATGCATTTACATGAAGGTATACATCAAATGTTTGGTAAATATCAGCCAATTCTTTTGGGTCTTTAATTGGGTCGAGCCAGAGAATATTTTTGACTCCAAATTTCAACGCATCTTTTTCGGCTAGTCTTGATTTACCCACCCAAATTAACAAAGTTTCCTCTGTTTCAATTCTAGAGTATTCCTTTAATAGTTTCGGTGAATAAATACTTCTATCTGAGCGAGCAACTCTGCCGAAAACCAGGGTGTCTTCGTATATTCCATATCTCTGTCTCTGGCTAGTGCCCACTTTAGAATTCACGATATTTGGAATTACGCGTGACTGATTTCCAAGCTGAATCTTTTTTGATTTCATCAATGCCAAAGACGGGTAGATCCTTACGTCTGCGACAGTCTCGGTTGCACCATGAAAATTGGTCTCGATAATTTTGTACTTTCTGGAGTTCTTTCCCAAGCCTGGCAGTAGCCATTCATCCTCGCCTGATCTATGCGTATGAAGAATATCAAATCCCATCGCTTCGATTTCTTGTGTAGAGTCGATGCGAATACTTGGAGCCAATTTCGTTGCTTCCTCGTAAGTGCTAAGCAATGGTTGATCTTCATCTTGATCTGCAGTTCGCATTGGGAAAGACATTTCACTATAAAGAATTGTGATGTCTGTTCCTTTTTCAGCTAGGCATCTTACAAGTTCTATCGCTGATCTATCTGCCCCTCCGATGCCGAAAGACAGAAAGTGCGCAACCCTAGGCAAAACCATCCACTAATTTTGGCGAACGTAATTTACGTAGGATTCTTTCGTGGAGTGCTCGGGATTCGTCAATATCCGGGTAGAAAGACTGTTGGAGCTCCTGAAAAAGTAGACTCTTCCACTCTTCTTCCAATATAGACGTGGATAACCTCATCTTCAGTAAAGTCTCACGCGGGTGAAGATCTGATTTATTTGACGCGATAGCTTTTGTAAAAACTTCTGCTAGATCATTTCCAAAATATCCAACTAGGTTCGCGAAGGGAGATTCGGCTAAAAGCCCAGTTTTTTTCATAACAATTACTGCACCTCTGGTCGCAGCTTCAATGGCAGCCAGACATTGAGTTTCAACCGGTGATCCAAGAATAAAGAAGGAGGCCGAGTCATAAAGTTTCATTAAGTCTTCTTGGCTCACTCTTCTATAAATTTTTACATTTTTTGGAATTTCATCGAGATATCCGGTCTGGTCATTGCCATATTTGCTAACTAAGTCAAAGAAAATCAAAGGATTCTTGCTAATTATCTTCCGAACATCTGGCCAACCTTTTGTTTCGTCAAAGGCTCCAACAAATATACACTTATTAGGAAGTCTTTCAGCAGTGGATTTTGTTTGAATGAAAAGATCACTAATTGGCAGCGGTTGCCAAATAAAGTGATTCGTGGCATCTAGATCGATAATCGGAATTGAATTTGTGACTACGGTTGAAGCGAAACGAAGTACCTTCTTTTGCATTTTGGCAAGTCTGGGATTGAATAGATTATCTTGTAGTAAGGCAATCCCTCGAGCCCCTCTGTCAATGATTGGTAGATAACTGGCATTCTGTAGACAGACTCGCGGTCTGGCTTTGGTCTTAAAATTCAGAACGGGCCACTTTCGCAGAAATATCCAGGGAAAAGTGACTTGTCCGGTATTCCACTTATGAATTTGGATGTCATTTTTTTCTAAAATCTCTATTAAAACATCCCACAAAACACGCTCTTTGTTTATGCCCGAAAGAGAATCATTCGCTATGGCAAAACCCGAACGGGTTTTCGAGTTTACCTTACTGCTTGTGTGTCGTTTTTCACCTTCTTGAAAATGATATGCGATAGCTCGCAATGAAGTTACGTGGTTAATCCCATTAAGTTTTGCTTTACTGAAAAGCGCCTTATCTCCTGAAATACACGGCTCCCCAGGTTCTGCGATTTGATATCGATCAGTGCGTAAATAAGTATCTAAAGAATCAGGTGTGATGTTTCCTTCAGGAAATCCACCTAAGTTTAGGAATTCAGCTCGAGCGACGAGCAAGGGCATGAAAAGACCACCTTCTGCAATTCCGATTTCTTCTTTACGCAATGCGTACTTATAAAATGCTTTCCTTCGAAATCTCTTTAAGGTCTTACCAAAGTTCCTTTTTATTGCAAGGGGACCCGGCTTCAAAGTACCACTTTCAACTAATTTCGCTACAACGAAGGAGTCTTTGTCTCTTTCCATTAATATTTTAGTTAAGAAACCTGGCGCGTATGCCATATCTGAATTTACAAGCAAGCAATAATCAGACTCAGCAATACTTGTTGCAAAATTGTAAGCGCGATAGACACGCGAAATATAATGTTCGTTTGGATCTGGATTGTTAAATTGAATATGAGGTATGTTGTTGTATTTCAGGAAATCAAGTACCTCTTGAGATGCATCATTGGCGCAAAACAAAATTTCAACCTTGTCATCCTCGAATTCTTTTTGAAGAAGTAATAGTTCACCATATGCGAATTCAAGCCAATCAATTCCCGAATAGATTAAGCAAATTAATGTAACGAAGGGCTTTTTTTTCTTTTTTTCCTTGGTTGCTTCCATTTCTCGCACACCCCATAAATAATGCGAGACAGAGGTCGGGCTTGGTGGTTCTAACATTGCATTATTAAGCCAATCACTTATATTTTGTCCGAGTGAAGAAGAAATAGAACTCAGTGACTTTGTTTCCATGAATCTTTCATCGATTAAGCGCCATAAACTTCGTCCTTTTTGCCCTAAGTTCCTATATGTTAAGAATTTTTGAACAATTTTTTCCTGGGTTGAAAAACCTAAGTGTAGAATCCGTAACCAATCTTGGGAATAAATTGACTTAATGGTAACTGGATGAAGCTCTCGATGCAGGCCCGGTTCTCCAGAAAAATGCATTTTTGGTAAATTCTTCCATAGGTGGATTTTTTCAACTTTATCAAAGTATTCATCGTTACGAAAATATCCTTCAGATTTCCATAGATTAACGAGCTTAAAGCTTATCCCAGTGCAGTTTTTAGATTCAGCCTTCTGGATTAGATCTACTAATTCGGCTCGTTTGCATGTAAGAATTTCATCCAAATCCAAAATCATGAACCAGGTAGTTTTTTGAAATCTCATCTTTGCCTCGGCTAGAAGTTTTTCTCTGATTAGAAGCTCGTTTCGGAAGATTGATATTTCATTCTCAATAACATTTATTCCGGCTTGTTTCAATTTGTTGACCGTGTCGTCTTCGCTAGCATCATCGTAAACTAAAATGTTATCAAAGAGCGGCGCATTCCACTTCAGAAAATTATCAATGTGTCCAGTTTCTGCTTCGTTTCTGCAGACTGCAATTAGTGTCAGCTCCATTGAAGTAATTTACCCATTAATTTTATCTTTGTACAGGATAGTTTGGTTACATTCATAGTTCTATTGCAGAGGTAGTTTTGAAGTCAATGCAGACTTGATTTTTATTAAATCAACCGCCTTCTTTAGAAACGGTTGATTATAGATTTTTGTGTAAGAAAGTTCATCAAGATCTGCAACATGACTAGAGAAATCTTCTAAGGAGTGGAAATTGTTTAAATTCAAAAATGATTTTTGATTTATATACTCATCTGATCCCAAATCACCCCAATAGAGAGGGACTACATCGCACATATATGCATCAAGCAATTTCTCTGTAACATAACCTGGGAACAAATCGTTCTCTGGGCAGATCATAAAGTTGTAGTTTTTTACAATCTCATATTTGTTTCTCGCGGACTTTCCAGAATAGAGTCCATAGACATCCACATTTCCATACTTTCCAAGTTCCTCAATCAATCTCAACCTGGTTGGTTGTGGATTAGCCATGAATACACAGGCGAAATCTCTCTGTTTGAAGAGATTTCTTGGAAGTTCCCGTTTCTCCAGCAGTACAGCATTGGAAATTTGACGGCCGAGAGCGCTGTTTGGATTTAGCGGACGACCATGCTTCTCCTGATGATCTAGGTGCAGTTGCCACAGGGGCAAATAGAAATTAGTTCCCCTGTATGTATCTTGGTCAAAAGAAAAAAATAAATCAAAATCTTTCTGGAAAGGGGGCCTGATGTTCTCGCTGGTATACCAAATTCTTGTTTTGAAGTTTTGAGTATTTGGTTTAAATTCCATTGGATAAGATTCAGTCGTATCCCGTTGCCAAACAGGTAGCCTAGTTCGTAGCCTTTGTGCTCTCGCATAAAAATCTCGCTTGAGTGGTGGATATACGCTGACGAATTCAAAATCAACTTTCGCTGTAGCATCTTCATAGACTTCAACTTCAAATAATTCTTTTTCAAAAAGATCTGTAATAAAATTATGTTGTTTTATAAACCATGGTTCAAACCACTCGAATCTAAGCCGAACTTTAGTCTTGCTCATTGACAATCTTTCGTTAGTGTTGCTCGAATTGTACATGTCGACAACTAAAAAAGCTGAAAATCATCATTTTTTGATTGCTTCTTTGCTGAGCGTCCACCCAAGACGATACTCCATTTGCACAAGATTAAAGAGTTTCCACTATAGATAGACATCAAATCGTTGAATAATTATCTGCAGTTAGATTTTTATGTGTGGAGAAATATGTCAATATTCAATAGTTATAGTTCGCAATGATTAAAGACTAATTAGGTAATTTAGTTTCCAACTCTCAAATTTATTAAGTGTTACTAGTTTCGATTAGAGACTCTCCTCAATGAATTTTTCAATCTCCACTCTGCTATCTAGAGATAAACATTTCTGTAGTGTAAGGTGCCACTTTTCTGCCGGATAAAGTTGTAATTCTTCGAGCACTTTTTCGCCTGGAAGGTCAAACATCCTCGAATGCTGGCCGGTTCCGAATGCGTATTTTCTTTCGATGAACGCCCAGTTAAAGAGTGAGTATTTGTCTTTTCCAGACTTCACATTTGAATCAAATTCCGAGGAAGAATCATGGATAAATCCATCCGCTGAAATAGTCGGAGGGGTGAACCCATAAAATGATTCGAATCTAAATGTCATGTCGGGATCTTCTTCGCCTATGCCGAGAAGCCTTTCATCAAAGTAGCCAATATCATCAAAGACTGAAGAGGAAATTGCGAAGTGACTCCAGCTCAAATTTAAAAGGCAGATGCCTGAATCAACAGCACCCTTAGCCAGAATCTCCAAGGTTGAGAGGACGCTTTCGCGATTAACGATCAAGTCATCATTTAGGACTACGGTGATCTTCGAATCGCCGTGAAGTATCGATCTATTCCAAACAACTGATAACCCTCTAAATGTTGAAAAACAGACTGGGCTGACGCCACTATATTTTGCGAGCTCAAAGAGGAATTTTCTTCTGTGCTCCTTATCGAAACTTGAATTAAAGTCACCGTTAACGCCTACGATGATCTCTTGGGTCACTCCCGACTCACGCAACTCCTTAATCAACGGAAGACAGTCTGAGAAAAACCTCTTTGAGAATGTCGTTACTACAATCTTAAACTCCTGCGACGGGAAACCACCGCTAGGCTGTTTTGAAAGTGCAGAGATTGGAGCAAGTTGTTTTTTCTTACCCCCCCTTGAGAATCGCACAAGTTTGATGCCAAATAGAAAAGAATATTTATAAGTAGTTGCTACAAAAAAAGTGTACAACTTAACTAGTTTTGGTTTAAAGGGTAGTTTCAATGTTCACTCCACTCTTAATTTATAATTATGACAAGAGATTATATAAATATTTTAGCCCCCCAAAAGTACCAACATCGACGTATTGGCCATCATTTATCACAGCATCAACTCGAATTCCATCTGTAATCCATTTATTTATTTCTGTACTAGGAGAATTATCTCCCAAATCTAGATCTCGAAATTTCCCTCGGAAAAGTATATTGCCCCACATCAGCGGGTACGCACATTCGAATAATTTGTCTTGAACATCAACAATAAATCTGTCCTTAACTTTAACTTGACCTACTTTTCCTCGTAGTGCATTCGTGCATTCAAAAAGTCCTAATGTCACATCACCATCCGAATTGAGCAAATTCACATATGGGTTTATTGAATTTCCAATAATCGCTGTATCGGGCATTCCAAAAATTGCATCTCCATTAACGTTAGTAAACAACTCGCGCAATGTATCTGATAAAGTCGAAGGCTCTTTAATGACTAGCTCAATTGGTAAATTCATTGACTCGATTATGGGTAACCATTCAAGGCGGGTTGAAACGATTACACGCTCACATACTTCAGTGAGTTGCTTGACATGCCAGGATAAGAGAGTTTCAGTATCTGAAATTGGTAGAGCAAATTTTGGAAGCCCGAAGAACCGACTTGCTCTTCCCGAAGCGGGTAACAGTCCGATCAAGGGCATGCTTAATTATGCTACTAATTCCACAGGAGCACATCAACTTTGGCGGGTTGCCTCTCGAGTTTGCAGACTTTATATCAAAATAAGTCATGATTAGGTATTTTGTATCACCTTGGTAATCATGGATCTACAAGGAGTCGGAGAACTTCACCTAGGTCTACGTCGCCTTTGATCCGAATTTGGACGTGGCTTACGAGAACCGCGAGCCGGACCTTTGCTCTCAACAACCGGCGCCACATATGGAATTCCAGACGGTTCTTGAGCTCCGGTAATTCGCATCAAATCCTGGTCCAATGGCTTAACGCCAACGAATTTTGGCGTGACACCCGCGCGCGACGTTAAACCACCAACAGATTTCTGCTGTTTTGTCGTTGCAAGTGTTACTACAGCGCCAGATTCTCCGGCACGTGCCGTGCGACCTGAACGGTGTAGATAATCTTTATGATCTGTTGGAGCATCAACATGAACTACTAGAGAAATTCCATCAACGTGAATTCCACGTGCAGCAACATCTGTTGCCACTAGCGCGGCATTCGCTTGCTGCTTGAACAATGCAAGTGTTCGAGTACGCACAGCCTGTGACTTTCCGCCGTGCAAGGCTCCTACTGGAACACCAGCATGTGCAAGTTTGTCAGCAAGACGATCGGCACCACGTTGCGTTTTTACGAAGAGAATAGTTTTTCCATTACGTGCAGCAATCTGATTTGTGATGTCATCTTTGTCGCCAGGATGCATTACAAGTACATAGTGCTCCATCGTTGAAACCGATGCACGGTCATTCTGGAGAGAGTGAGTCTTTGGGTCGTTTAAGTACTGGCGAACCAAAGCATCAACGCCACGATCAAGGGTTGCAGAGAAGAGCAGTCTTTGACCATTTGGCTTTGCCTGATCAAGAATTTCTTTAACAACCGGCAAGAAACCCATATCGGCCATCTGATCGGCCTCATCGAGAACTGTTATTTCGAGATCATCAAGTTGTACTTCGCCCTTATTAAGCAAATCAATTAAACGCCCTGGTGTTGCAACAAGGATGGCTGTTGCTTTACGCATCGCCGTAATCTGCTTTGCGTATGGCATTCCTCCTGCAATTACTACAGAGTCATGACCGATTGTGCGAGCGAGGGGAGTTAGGACTTCATCAATTTGCTGAGCCAGCTCACGCGTTGGTGTTAGAACAAGAGCCAATGGCTTGTGTGGTTTAGCTGCTTTTCCGCTGATATTTGTAAGCAGAGCAAGGCCGAAGGCAAGAGTTTTACCGGATCCGGTTTGGCCGCGGCCAAGAATGTCATGACCGGCAAGAGCATCCGGAAGTGTTGCAATCTGAATCGGGAATGGATGTGTGATGCCTTGGGCGTTAAGTGCATTTGCAAGTGCTGGAGCAATACCTAGGTCACGGAAAGTAGTTGTTACTTCAGATAAAGGTGTTGCATCAATTAAATTAGCATCAGCTAAGTTTGCCGAGATGTAATTATCATCTGCACCAAAATCTACTGCTGCGTTATTATGAGTCTTAAATGCTTTGCGATCATCACGAGCATATGCAGGTGAATCACTGCGGCGATCACGAACTGGCTTTGCAGGACGTTCTGCGCGGTAATTTGATGCTGAAACATCTGGTGCTGATTTATGTTTTGCAAAAGTTTGCTTTGAAGGCGTACCTGGTTTGTATTTCTCGCGCTTGCTCGGGATAAAGTTTGGGCGACCATCATCCGTACGTGCTACACGTTCTTTAGCTGCATCGCGCCGTGTTGTTGGACGGGTGTCTGGTTTTTTGAACTCTGGACGCGCTGTGCGTTCGTTGCGAGCTGAAACAAACTTCTTTGCGCGAGATTCTGGCTTTGCTACTTCTTCACGAGATTCTCTTGGCTTAGAAGAAACTTTTTCTTGATAACGCTTGGCACGCATCTTTGAACGCTCTGTTAAGCGAGCATCTTTCTTTGAAAGAGTTGATGAATCAATATCTGAATAACGCTTTGTTGATGGCTTGCTAGCTGGCTTTGAAGAAGCTGCTTTAAATGGCTTAGCCGCTGTGCCTTTACGCGCTGATTTTTCTGCGCTTGTGTGGCGTGGCTTTGAAATAGGAGTTCCAGCAGATGACTTTTTGGCGCGGGGCTTTCCGGCTTTGGCAGATGCTGCTCGGCGGGCTTTTCCGGGCGCGGTTGTACGTGGCTGTAGAGACATAAAAATGCATACCAATCGAGACGACAAGCGCGTCTCGGGTATGGCCTCGAATGGGCCAGGGCGGTGATAAGACTCGCAAGTAAGTGGCCATTTGGCTCACTTTGGGGGGGGGGG
>Ga0209442_1000959_pt1 | contig 16720 bp, 12 predicted proteins | sample LauGreSBDMM110DD_2_FD_187565 | JGI IMG/M metagenome (GOLD analysis project Ga0209442, IMG submission 187565) | Freshwater lake microbial communities from Lake Michigan, USA - Sp13.BD.MM110.DD (SPAdes) (version 2) | ecosystem: Environmental > Aquatic > Freshwater > Lake | place: Lake Michigan...
GATGGCGGAGTCAAAGACACCTGGCTCAACTCCTAAAGCTGACCTTGCTCGGGCAAATGCAATTATCAGAAAATCTACCCACATTGCCCCTAGCAAAGATGGCGCAGGTACAGGCGAGGCAAACAAACCTGTCTCACCTTTAGGCAAAATAGCATTTGATGAAGGCTTTAAGCCCGGCACGCCTGAATTCAATGCACGTGTTAAAGCGTTGCAAAAAGAACGGTCAGAGGTAAAGCTAACTGCAGATGACCGTGCCGCTATTCGTAAGTCACAAGAGGCGATTAGTGCAGGTAAATCGTTGATTCTGAATCTTAAAAAAGCCATAGATATCAATGAAAAAGCGTATTCGGGTTTTGGTGCAGGTGTGCGCCGCAGTATTGGCAGAAATTTACCCATTGTCGGAGATTCAGAAGGCGTAAAAGCAACTACTGAGCTTGAAAATCTCATGGGCAAAAATGCACTGAGCCAGTTGAAAATCATTTTTGGGGGTAGTCCTACAGAAGGCGAACGCGAGCTTTTACTGCAACTTGAGGGCGCACTAAGCATGAGTGCTGGTGAGCGCAAGATTATTTTTGAAAACGCCATGGTCGCCGCTGTTCGAAAACTCAAAGAATACGAAGACATCATCAAGCAAACAAAGTCTGGCTCTATGCATAGAGCAGAGACAGAAGAGTTTGCAAATGGCGGCTACATTAAGATGGAAGACGGCGGGCAAATGTCTGACGCCGAATGGCTCGACTATATGAAAGGCGCCAATGTTAGCCAAGGTAGACATGGGCGACAAGAATCTGCCATGGTAGGAGTTGGGCGCAAGATAGGCCCTGGGTACGGTTCAGTTGAAGGTCATGTAAGCCGCACACCTGATGTGAGTCCACAAAATTTTGGTGCGTTGGCTGCACGCTACTCAGTTCCTGTAGGTCAAGGCCAAGTAGCAATGTCTGCCATGCAACCAGCAAGTGCCCCAGTTCGACTAGTTGATTTGCAAGCGTCATATCCAGTTGCAGGTGGTAATTTAACTGGCGGTATAGCCGCTTCACGTTATTTGCCTGCAAACAAAAACCAAATGGACGCGCGGTTTATCAATTATGATCGTCCAGTAGGCCCTGGTCGTATAAGCGTTGGCGCCACCAAGCCTACATATGGCAAGCCTCAATACCAAGCCAACTACAGCATGAATTTTGCCAATGGGGGCGCTGTGCGAATGCAAGAAGGCGGCACGCCTCCTCGCAACTACGTTCCAACAGAAGAAGATGCTGACTACTCACTTGCCAATTTTGCACGTGCTGTTGGGCAAGGCGCAGGGTTTTCATTTGGTGATGAGGCTATTGCAAGGGTTCGTGCGCAAATGGAGAACAGGCCATATGAAGAAGTTCTTGATGAAGAAAGGGCTAAGTATGCAGCGTTTGCCAATGCGCACCCGTACACAGCTTTAGGCACAGAACTTGTGTCAGGGGCTATTCCAACAGTTGCAGCAGCATTTGTCCCTGGTGGTCAAGCAGGCACAGTTGCAGGCACTGCCAACTTAATGAGCCGCGGGCAAAAGTTATATAACCTTGCAAAAACTTCAGGTTCTGCCGGTGCGCAAGGCTTTGTGTCTGGCATGGGTGCGGCTGAAGGCAACATGGGTGATCGTTTTTCTGAAGGCACCAAGACAGGCGCAACAACTGCTGTACTAGGTCCTGTAATTGGTAAGGCTGTTACTAAAACAGGCGAAGGTTTTAAAGCTATAAAGAATGCAGTGCTACCTTCAGCAACGCATGCTGGTGACGTTGCCATTCGAAAAGTACTTAAAGCCATGGGACGTGACGATGTAGGTATGCAATCTGTGCGAAACATTTTGAACAAAGATCGTGCTTTGGCGGTTAAATCAACATTGGCAGATGCTACACCGTCGTTGACATCGTTAGGCGAAGCTGTAATAACCAAGCCCGGCCCTGGCCGCAAACAGCTAGGCACAATAATGGAAGACAGACTTGCGGCAGGTCGTGACGACGTATCCAAACGTGTGGGGCAGCAAGTTGGCAAAGGTCAAAACTTTGTGCAACAAGAAGATCAGATGCTTTCTACATTGCGCAGCAATGCAAACAACATGTATGACGATGCTTATGCGTTTGGTACTGTAAATGACCCACGTATTATGCGTGTTTTGGAAGATGATACTTTTAAGCAAGCATACAAGGAAGCACGTGCTATTGCCAATAAAGAACGCCGTACAGCTGAGTTGCGTGGTGAGGACACTTCACGCTTTGATCTTAAGCCTATCTATACTGTGGATAGTGCTGGCAACACTACAATTGGTCAGGCACCAGATGTGCGCACTCTTGACTACATCAAACGCGGCATTGACGCTTTGATTGACAAAGGGTATAAAGGCGATGGCATGTCTTCAGCAGAAGCTAGCGCGCTTAAGAATCTTAAGAAAGAATTTGTTAATGTCATAGATGAGGCTACAACCGTTAATGGTCAATCCGCATATAAACTGGCACGGTCTAAATACGCAGGTGACCGCGAGGTTCTTGATGCACTTGAGCTAGGTCGTGTAGACTTTTTCTCTCCAAAACTTTTGCCTGACCGCGCTAAGGCAATGATTGCTAAAATGTCAGACGCTGAGAAAGACGCATTGCGCATAGGCGCTGCGCAAAGCATTTTGACTAGGATTGGCGAAACGCCTAACCAAATTAATGCTGCGCAAAAAGTTATTGGCGCTGCCAACACAAGACAACGTCTTGAAGCTTTGTTTGATGACCCCAATCAGTATCAGTTGTTTGAAGCTGCGTTAATGCGTGAAGCTGACTTATTCAGAAATGCGCAACAGATGGTACGCAATAGCCGTACAACCAATAGGGCTGAAGCAGTTAAAGATCTTGAAGCTAAAGAAGGCATGTTTGACATTGCGGGTGAGGCACTTGATGCTGCCACATCTACCCCAGGTGCGCTTGTAAGTCGCGTTCTTAAGTTTTTGAACAATAGTGCGCCTTTATCTGAAAAAACTGCAGCAAAATTGTCTACAATGCTTAAAGCATCTACACCAAACGAAATTGACAACGTATTGACGCAGTTAGAGCGAGGCGCTGCAAAACTTGCAGCAAGCGCAAAGAAAGATGTGAAGCGGCAACGTGTAGTTTCAGGGGCAATTAGTGCATCAGCTGGCGAATCGCCTAAGTTGCCTGACCCTTTACTAGAAGAAACATGGCTTGAAGATGCGCAGGCAAGCGAAGATGCAGAATTTAAAGAGTTGATGAAAAAATACGCCACTGAGGAGTAACCATGGCTACAAAAAAAGATGTGTCGCTGAGTATAGGTAGAGGCGAAAAGCTACCTACATCTAAAGGCGCTGGGCTCACAGCTAAAGGTAGGGCAAAGTTTAATGCTGCAACAGGCAGCAATCTTAAAGCCCCTGCCCCTAACCCTAAAACTGAAGCAGACAAAGGACGTAAGGCTAGTTTCTGTGCCCGCATGGAAGGGGTAGTCGATCACGCCAAAGGCCCAGCAGAACGGGCTAAAGCATCACTTAAACGATGGAACTGTTAATCATGGCTACAAAACCCGGACTATACGCAAACATTCACGCCAAGCAAGAACGCATTAAAGCAGGATCAGGCGAGCGCATGCGCAAGCCCGGTAGCAAAGATGCGCCTACTGCTGCTGACTTTAAAGCATCTGCAAAAACTGCCAAAAAAAGTAAAAAGTAATGGCTGATATCTTTGACCAGTTTGGCAATTACGCTGGTGATGATGGCACAGGCGACAACGCGCCTGTACCTAGACCTGTCCAACAACCTGCATACTTGCAAATCCCAGTGCCGCAACGTGCCAATCAACTTAGGCAAGTGCCTATTACCAAAGAAGATTTTGACGGCACATATGGGATGGATTCTGCGGATAGAGCCAACGAAATGCAAAGGCTTCTTAGCAGATACCCAGCGCCTAAAACTTTTTACGACCGCCCATTGGTTGGCGACATGTCACCAAGGCAGATGGTTGGAAAAGCCATTCAAAAAGGGTTTGAAGTTAAAGATGTGTTAGGTGACGTTGGTCGCATAGGCGTGTCTCTTTCGCCTGCTGCCATTATTCCTACTTGGCAAGCTATTGCTGATGCAGGTATTACTGATCTAAGTAAGGCAGGCTCACAAGGGCTATACAGCTTATTTGGTGACCAAGAAAACGCTGCACGTGTTGCAAAAGAAAGAGAACAGCAGCCATCAATAAATGAGTTGATGCAAAAGTATTATAGTAAATTGCATCCAAAAACACCTGGTGGGCAAGCAATTATGGAACCTGTTTACAAGGTTTTGCAAAATCTTCCTGTGGTGCCTGCAGGACCTAGAGGCTCAGGCTTTGTAGCATCAGGACAACGCCGCCCTGTGCTTACACCTAATGATGCACGTGCTATTTTAGGTGAAACAAGCCGTGTTGCTACTCAAGTGCGCGACATACCAACTGACTTTGCAAATGCACAAAGTGGCTTTAGGCGCATTGACCCCATCACAAACAAGCCAACATACGGCACAAAGTTGCAAGGAGCAGCTGGGTCAGTTGGCGACACTATACAGCGCCGCAAAGAGCAAGGCTTAAACCCAATTCCTGGCGTGCCTGATGCGTTCATACCTGCCACACAAATGTACGCTGTAAGGCCGGACAAAAGCGTAACCATTGTGCCTAAGGTACCACCTACAGTTAGCGCTGATGTGCGTGTTGAGCCATTTGATGAGCAGCGCCGACGCGCACTACAAATGCTTGACGCATTAGATCTTGGCGATGCGCAACAGACAGCTCGGCAATACAGTAATAGATACCTAGCAATGGCGCCAAGGAATGTCAAACAAGCGCTTAAAGATTTCAATGAAGCAGAACTGCGGCAGATGTTCCCCGACATTGTCAACATTGAAGACGCTAAAAATGCTGCAGAGACGTTGTATTCAGACCCAGCTGCAAAAGAGCAACGCCAACGCGACCTTTTGACTCGCTTTGCAAAAGCACACCCACAGTTTAAGTTACCAACATTTGATGAGCACCAACAGCGCGTCAATGCAGTGCAAACAATGATTCAAGATGAATACGTGCCATGGGTGTCTAAGTATGCAGGTACACCAAGTGATCCGCAGTTACTGCTTGCGCAAGAAGGCAAGACAGTCATGGAGCCTGAAAAGCTTTTAGAAGCAGCAAGTGACTTACCACCTACAGACGTTACAAAGCGTAACCGCTTAGCTGCAGGTTTTCCTGCGCAAGGCACCACGTACCATAAGCGTCTTCAGCTACAAGTACAACTTGATCAAGCCAAAGAAGCTGCTGCTGCATCATTTGAGATTGTTGCAGCACAAGAAGCTGCGACTGGGCCTGGGCAACAAACACGTGTGCTGTTTCCAGACTATAAAGCAAATCAATTACAAAAAGAAAAAGATGAAGCCGTTGTCAAAGACTTAGAGCAAAAAGTTGACAATACAACGTTAGGCATGGCGTACGAAGACTTGGTTGACCAACTTGTGACACCGTACATAGCAAGCGCAGCGCAATCAAAAGTGATGCCGCGCATGCAGCAGTTTTACCCTAAGCTTATGAAGCAAAGTGCTGATCAACCTGTGTATAGCGTAGGCGCAGGCCCAATGGACACTATGGCTCTAGGTACAAAAATTGCTGAAGATGTTATGTCAGGCAAAATCCCGTTGAAAGTAGTGCCTAAGCTAAAAGACTTTACGCCGCTTGCACGCAAATACGGTGAGGAGCAAGCGCAAGCGTACGCAGCACGCAAAGAGTTAGACAAAAACTTTGTTGTCACTGCAAACACAAGATTGAAAGGCATTGTCGATCAAGTTCCACAAGAGCGGCGATTTGATAAGCTAGGCGCTATCTTCTTGGATAGCAGCATGCCTATCGATCAAGTTGACAAGCTTGCAAGTGATGACACTGCGTTGCTAAACCATTGCATTGGCGAAGCTGGGTCAGTTGATAAGAAGATGCGAAATAAATTGACAGGCAGACAGCATGGGTGGATACCTATGTACAACGTGGCATCAGGCGCACTTGAGCCTAAGGCTACAAGGTCACGTACACGTTACGCTGAAAAGATCGATAATGGTAGTTACGTTGTGGCTAGTTTGCGTGACACTGAGACTGGGTACCCCATCACAACGATTGGCTGGCAAGGACTAGGCAATGGTAGATGGACCACAGAGTTCTTGTCTGGATTCAACAATAGTGAAGCTATTAAGCCTGAGTATCATAAGTCAATCAAAGACTTTTTGAATAACGTAGCTGAAGGCAACGCGCCATTAGGTGTATCAAGCTTTAAGGTTGACTCGCCTAGCGATTTGCAAAACCGTTACAGCTTGTTTGACAAAACTAATAGCTCAAGTATGGGATTTGCACGCAGTGAACTAGGTACTGCTGAAAAAGAAGCATTGAAAGCCAACCCTGACATTTTGCAACGGCTGCCACGTTTTTTTGATAAAAATGACTTTAAGCAAGCAATCGCCGCTCCTGTGCCTAGCGCTGACGCGCCTGACAATGCTCGTGCATTGACTCAAGCCAAGAATGTATTGCTTGCAGAACTTGAAGCTTTGCGTGAAACCGGTGAATCACCTGCAGAATTGCAAGTTCTTGTTGACGACATCAACCACGAAATTGCTGACATTGACGCACGCCTTGCAAGAGTACAACAACAGCCTGCGCAACAACAGCCTGCACCACAGCAAGCTCCAACAAGCATAACGCGTGATGACGTTGTGCGCACATTGATCGAAACGCAACTTGCAATTGACCCATCATCTATTGGACTTCAGAATCTTGTGTTTTCAGGGACTTTAGACTTTGACCCCAATAACACAGTACAAAGTTTAAGAAACGTACGTGAGTATTTGACACAGCATGTGACTGACGCTATCAACAGCAATCGCGCGCCAGATAGGACAATAGATGCTCTTAACGCCGTTGTGTCAAATGGCATGATCCCGCGACTTAATGAATTGATTGCTGAACTTTCGCCTGCACAACAGCAAGCGCCTGTTGCACCTGCGCCGCAATTAACACGCCGACAAGAAATTGCAAGGGATCGAGCTCCACAAATTGCGCGTCTTTTTATTGAGTTTAGCGACCCGCCTCTTGAAACTCCTGCGCAGTTGCGCAATCTTGCAGCGCGCCTTTATGATTCTCGTGATGCTAGAAACGCGGCACACGACATTGCAGGTGTAGGCGACAGCTTAGGCAATTTGATATTGAGAGCAAGCGACTATCAGCGACCTAACCTTGTTGAAGTTGGTCGTGCTTTGAACGAACGTGCTGACTTATTAGAGCAAGATCAATTTGTGCAGCAACAGCAGCGGCAAGTGCCTGTACAAGGCACAGGGCTTACGCAACAAACTATAGACGACATGCAAGCTGACATAGTTAGCGCGTTTGAAGTAATCAATAACTCTGCATGGCGCAGCGAAGTGATGCCTATTCTTAATGAGCGTTGGGACCCAAGCAATCCTTTGACCAGTATTGAGAATATGCGTACAGATCTTGAAATGCTTATGCGTGATGTCAACCAAACTGCGCGTACATACCATTACATAAGCTTGGAAGACTTGCATGAAGGGCTTGGCAACATACTTACTGGCGCAAGAGAAATAGTAGCACAAGGAAATTTGCAAAACGCGCTAGACACTCCACAAGCTCGTATGGCACAAATTACCAGAGAGCAAGCCGACACAATGTCAATAGCTGATTTGGCAGCTGCTGTAGGTGACCCCACACGGTATGATGACATCGTTGTAAGAGCACTGCGTGAAATTCGTATGAATGAGTCGCCTGCAAGTACAGTCGTAGACACCATCATTAATGGCGGGCAAATTGGCAATAATGACCTTAGCACATTAACGCCTGTTGAGCGTGAGCTGATTGCAAGGGACGTTACTGATGCAGTAAGTGTATTAAGCGCTGCACGTGCTGCACCACGCAATACGCCTAGACAAGAAATGGTGAGTGCATATGTTAATGCGTTGCAGCACCCAAACGAAGCTGCAAATAGCGTGTTGCAACGTATACGCAGTATACTGGATGACATCACCATTGACGGTCAAGGCAATGGGCTATCATTTGATGAGATTGGCCGCGAGCTGTTATTTGATATGAGCACAAGACTTCAAGGCATTAGCGAAAGACATAGGCAAGGCGAGTTTTTGCAAGGCTTGTCACGTCAACAAACTGCAGACGTTATGCGCCATTTAGAAGTAGCTCGTGAGCAAGTTAGGGAAGTAGTTACTCGCAATGCCGAACAACAACCGCAACCTGCGCAGCCACAAGCGCAACTGCCCGATATAGGCGACTTTATTCAAACACTTCGTAGACAACAAGGCATGCCAGTAGCCAATCGTGTAGAGACTGTTGTGTTTAGAATTGCGGAGAACATTAGCCCAAATGCAAACCCACTTGAGTATGCGCAAGCTCTTCGTAGAGCAGGAACAGAAGAAGAAAGTGAATTGGTTGAGCTTAGCTTAAATGAGCTTGCTAACGCGTTTGAAGAAAGTCATATTGGCGCAATAGTAGACGCTATGTTGCCTGATGATCAGCACGGCGCCAATCGTCAGCAAGGCCCATCACTATACATACAATCAATCCAACCTACTATCAACAACCTTTCAAATGAGCTGTTCTACATGGACGTAAGTCCTGAAGGCGTGCCTAATACGCCTGCAATTTCAAACACAATATTTGCGTTACGCAATGGCACCATAGATCATGCGTTGTTTCGTCGTATGCCTGAAGCAGAGCGCCAAAACGCTATGAACGCAGTTGCTGACGACATAGAAGGTAGGGCAGGACTTACAACAACTGAGCAACAAGCAGATCTTTTTCGTGATGTGTACGCAAGAGACACTAACACTATGCCGGTTATGACTGACGAGTATGCCAACCTTATGATTGACGACGAGATGAGTAACATATTTCGCACATACGGCCAGGACGTTGGCGAGCGCGTAGGCCGTGTTATTGAAGACATAACTGAGTACTTGAGCTTTGAAGATGACCCACATGGGTTTATCAACCGTTTGCGGCGTCATACAGCTCGCGGTGCTGATGTTGAAGTACGAGTAAATGTTGAGCAAGGGTTGCTTGATATTGCACAACGTTTAGAAGAGTCATTTGCAGCAGTGTTTGAAGAACGTGAACAGCAGCGCATGCAACCTGCGCCTGTGTCACGCGATATTATGAATATGTCAGACGACTTTCTTCAACAGCATCTTACGCCTTCAGACCTAGGCGAGATTGATGCGTCGTTTGCAGCCATGCTGCAAGACAATGCTGGCTTTGCAGCAGACGGCGTTCCTACACTCACAGCAGCTGCAATGCTTACACGCAGATTCAACGTTTATGATCTAGACAACTACGCACGTGAAGCACTTGCTCGAAGATTTGAAGCAGAGCATCGTCAGCGGCAGCAGCAGCAACTTATAGTACAACCGGCACCAGAAGTTGCTGAACCACAGCAAGGTCGTAGTATACGCGAACTGTATGAAGAGTTTAATGACGCAATAGCCAACGCGATTGAAGAAGGCGACTTTGACCCTACGAACTACTCAAACGCAGACTTGGCGCAGTTTGTTTTGGACGACGCAATGGGCGGTGGGCTTACTGACCTTACAGATGGCGAGCGGGAAGCATTAGCAGACGTTGTTAGGCAGCGTGGCTATGATGGGAACGTAGATAACCTACCTGCGCAGCAGCCAAACGTCGCTGATGCAGATATAGATGATGAACTTATACAGTATACCATGGGGCCATACATTGAGTCTGTTGAAGAAATAGCTGAAGACAGCGGTCGCCCTGAGGCAGTTCGTGAGATTGATAGAGTTATTCAAGATTTGCGTGATGGAGAAGACGAAATTTACGCTTTTTGGGATGGTGAAGGCTTAACACCTGCAATTCGTCGAGCATTGATTGACAGACTTTTAGCTCTACGCCGCGAGTACCGCGATGAACCTCCACAGGGGTACGCCAAAGGTGGCGCTGTGATGCCTGTTTCTAAGTATATGGGTAACCCCACACTTGCAGGGTTGGCCTACAAGTATGGTGGCTACGTACACTGAGTTATAGGTCTTTGCCTTTGGTGTGTAGCCATAAACGTAATGTGGCTACACCGCCATCAATCAAGACGTGGTTGGGAAATTGCTGGTATTTGTAATACACAGCATGTCTAATGAAATTCTTCATTAGCAAATAGGCATCTGCATCCGATGGCGATAAACCTACGGCTTTGTCAGCATCAAGAAACTTCAGTTCAAACTTGTCTGAAAACTCACGAGCTACAATGTGGGCTTGGTCATTCAGCAAACCAATGATGACAATTTTTGGCTTGTGTACACCAGTTGCAACGTACGTAGGATCATGCCTAGGTATTTTGAACTCATGCTCTAGCTCTTTGATTGCTGTATGAATTTGTGATTTGAATGTTTGGGCTATGTGCTTGGCAATCAAATTGACCAGATCATCCAACGTATTGGCCATCACTGGAGCATCAACGAGCGGCGCTGGAGGCACTGATTCCACAGGTGTAGGTGTCTCTATGGCTTTCTTTTTAGGCACATGCTTTACTACACGCAACTTTAGCTCTTGAATTAAGCCAACAGCTGCAGAGTGCGATGCAAACGAGCGTTTACGTGATGCAGGTAAATGCGTTTGCGCTGCACGAAGTGCTTCCAATGGCGATAGCGTGCTGCTATTCATGATTTGTACTGCGCCTTCAAGCACAGTTTCACGTTCTGTAATTGTCCAATGTATTTTTTCCATCTCGGTTACCTTTCAATAGTCAATGTGGAGAAGCCCACAAATGCATTATATCACGACTTTAGGGCCGGTACAATGCGTCACTTATAGCCTGTTGCCATTGCATGGCATTGGCCATTTCGATTTTGAGACTCATAAGAGCCTCAACAACTTCGTGCATCTGATACCCTTGCCTCAGCATTTGCAAGGTGTATTCACGCAATACTTCTTCGGCGCTTAGACGTTCAGTAGCCATTTTGAGAACTCAAATGTTGGGTTGATTTTAGAGTCCATCAGCAGATGGGCTTCATAGCGGCTGATGCGAGGCGGCTTCTCTTCAACAGGTTCATGCGTTGCAGCACTGATGATGTTGTTGAACATTTCTATGCGTGACTCATACACATGAAACGAGCCAACAGACACTGTCAATGTACCCATTTCAGCATTGAGTAATGTGGCCACAATTTCTTGCAGGAACGAAAACGTTGGAAGGTCATTCCCCATACCCCATAGTATGTCTTGGCTCCGCATAATAGCTCGCATGTTAAGGTGCCCATTACGAAGCCTAAACTCAATAGCCAAAGTGCACGGAACATCTTTTGCCTCCATATCCATATGGTCAGTGTCTGTACCATACATTGGGATGACTGCTCGACGTGACATGCTATCCTGCTGCAGCAATCTGACAATGTGCTTAACTCCAAACCTGCCAAACCAGTAGCTACCATAGTTGCTATTTAGCTTGCCATTGGCGACAATCTTACCCCATTGCGCCGCATGTTCAGTAATGGATAAGTCCATAGGGTCAGCTTTGATGTACCAAGTCATTTCACGCTTAAGGTACTTTAAGTTGAAGTTGCGGCCTTTGAATGAGTTGAACCTTACAAATGGATTGACCGTGTAGCTAAAGTTTTCGATTTCAAGAGTCTTTTCACCGCGAGGTTGCGTCCACTTACCCTGCTGTTGCAGCACGTAATACATGCGCACAAGCTCTTGCTCGTTTTTAATCAGCATTTCCATAGTCTGACTCCATGATGTGATACGGTTGGTTTGGGTAATTTTGCATGTGATGTAGGGGTGGTGGCAGCTTGTAAGCTTGCACGTTGTTGTTCAATGCCCACGTGTACGCGTTATTGCCAAGGGCAAAAATCTTTGATGGTTGCAACTGCTTAATGAACTGCACGTCTACAGGTGTGCCTTGATATGTTTGTGTGTTTGCCCAGTAGACGCTGCTTTCAGGAATGCCTTCACGTTCCAACGTTTCAGTCAACATACGGCTTGGGCCGTCGTTGTCTAGAAAGTTGATGAATGGCACCACAGCTGCAGATGCTCGTACGTTTGTACGTGGGCCGCGATCACAAAGCATCAAAATGTTGTCTTTCTTGAAACAGCCACCACCTGCTGCTGGATTCTGTGTGGATCTATCCATGAGCTTGGGTAGAAGTCCCTCGAGTGTATTGCGTTCGTAATCATAAGGTATTACTGGAAGGCATGTACGCTGCGAAAGCGATTCATACCCGTGATACACAGCTTCAAGCTGCTCTGTGTTGTCAAGGTACTCATCATCAACACGCGACTTGAACGTTTTGACGCATACCTCAATGTCAGGTTGGCAATGCACCACCACAGCACCGCGCGATAGCGCAACGCGTTCAAGCATTCTGCGGCGCGGCGTATCAACGCGGTTTGCGCCATTGCGATACACTTCACCGTAGATAGGCTCAGATAACCAAGAACGATCAAGAATGACGGTGTCATCGTAAGTCAATGCTTGCGACATGGAACGAAAATAGATTTTGCACAGCTGCTCGCTGTCAACACCTTTGTATGGGCCATGCTTAATACTATGGACCATAGTTCTTTCCTGCAACACGTGCCGAAGCTGCTCTGCCAGCGTGGTTTTGCCACCGCCATCAGGCCCTTCTAGAATTACGATCATTTAGCCATCCTTCAAGTTTTGTCAGTGTTTGCTCGAGTGTTGCCGTTTTTAAATTTGTTGCCTGCGTTGCCGCAATGCGTTCAAGCTCAGCATCAGGCATTTTTTCTAACTCATGCAATGTATGACTGTACGAGTCATGCATCATGCCAAGCTCTTTATGACTTCCTCCCAATACGCAACCGGCATGAGCAGCATGTAAGTATCTGACACGCCACCAGCCGCAGCCGGCATGGGTGTAAGTTGGACAGAGAACTCCTTTGTATGACCCGTACTGCCAGACAACTTCACTTTCAAGGATACGTGGTTGCCCCAGACTTTTTCCACCAATACTGTGAATTGGCCATGATAGGTTTTGACTTGTTGCCCATTCATGTGCGTCCTTTGAAAGTGATGCGTTGTACCACTCAGCTTTACGCTTGCCCCACTGCATGTGATGGCTAGCTGGCAATTCACACAATGGTGACGGGTCCCATGAACGTATGTCATCAACAGGCAAACCCATCAATGCAGTATCGCCCCATGGGAACAATGGCGCAAGCCATGTGTGTTTGCAAAGATCCTCGGGCGCAATTTTGTCTTCCCATGTATGTAAGATTTTTTGGAATGACCAATCGTCCAAGCAAACGTATGAGTCGTATCGGCTTTCTAAGGCCCATAGAGCACCTTCAGGGTTCAATGCATTGTGATCTAAGGGGTATAAATACACAAACACTTTGTGGTACCTAGAGAGATCCTCACCAACCTTGACAGAACGATGGTCAACGTCATGATCAAGTTGTTGAAATGCCTTAGCCATAAGCTCAGGAATGGAGACAAACTTGGTGGAGCTTGCCCTATTTTGATGATTGGTATGCGTCTCTGTGACGCCGGTAATTAAGATGTTCATGACAACTCAATGTAGCCTGCTTCTGCATCGTGGTTGACATCACCTGTGCGGCCACCTGCTGCAACGTAATCAGCAACTGTCATACCGTCTTTGTACAACTCAAACCGACCATGTGCCAAGGTGCCTTGACGCTTTGGATTAGCAATGGATTTGATTGTGATGATTGACTTCTTATTGGCACGACGGCGCTTCTGTGTTTCAGACATGGTGATACCTTTTTCGAGTGATGGGTTAACGTGGGACATGCATGGATTCCTTTCAAATATCAACAGTTTCAATTGTATCACGACGTATGTAATCGCGTACAGCATTCATTAAATTTTGTTGCGTTTTATTCTTGCGTTTTACTGCTTTCAGAATTGCTTCATCGACAGTATCTTTAGCAATAATGTGATGCACCACAATATGATTTTTCTGACCTTGGCGCCAAAGCCTACGAATAAACTGCTCATAGATTTCCAACGACCACGTCAATGAATACCATATGACAGCGTGACCAGTGCCTTGCAAATTAAGGCCATGACCTGCAGACATGGGGTGCGCAAGCAGCACCGCTATTTCTCCGGCATTCCATTTGTCAATGATGGCATCAAGCTTTGCGCCAACAACACCTGAGCCAATCACTGGCGCGTTTGGGAATACTTTCTTTAGACGTTCAAGGTCATGTTGAAAGTGATAGCCAATGATGCAAGGTTGACCTGAAAGTTCTTCAACTAAATCAACCACAGCATCAGTCTTGGCGTCATGAATGTGAGTAGTCACCCTGCCAATGCCTGAGCCATCATCATCTAGGTATGACCCGCCATTGGCAATTTGTTGCCCTTTCATAATTGCCACTGCTGCGTTGACTGCAGTAATGTTGCCATTATCGATTTCAATGGTCAATGCGTTTTCAAAGGCGTCGTAGATCTTTCTGGCTTTTTCAGGTAACTCCACAACCACGTTGTTGTATGTTAGATCTGGCAGGTCTAAATGGTCTAGCGCCGCCATGCGAAGTACCTTGCCTTCCAACTTATCGTAGATTTTCTTTTCACCTTCAGGCAGTAGCTTCCATTCATACCCACCAAAGCCTGATGGATAGAAATACTCAGTACGAAACCTAGAAATGTAAGGGCCAAACGTGGCACCTTGGTCAATGATAAATTGTGGGCCAAAGATGTCAATCAAACTGTTTGGCGCTGGTGAACCTGTAAGACCCCAACGACGGGTAAACTTGTTTAGCACCATTTTTAAAGTTTTGAATCGCTGTGTTTGCGTATTCTTCATGTATGAGATTTCGTCAACAACAAGAATATCGAATGGCCAAGTCTTACCATTCAATTGCGACGATAGCCATTGCAAACCTTCAAAGTTGATTGCGTAAATGTCGTGGTTTTGTTTCAACACTTTGGCTTTGTTGCCACCATGCAATACGCCAACTGCATAGCCTGCAAACTGCTCCCACTTTTTGACTTCAGCAGGCCACACACTATGCACAGGCCGCAAAGGCGCAATCACCAGCATCTTTTTTGCAAGACCTTTGGTGCGTAAGACCTTAAACGCAGACAACACAACAGCAGTTTTACCTAGCCCTGGGTCAAGCCATAGCGCACCTGAGCCACGTTCAATCAGAAACTTAACAGCTTCTTTTTGATATTCATGCGGTTCCCAATACATTGTCAATACCCTCCTTAGAATCTATGACATAAACATGGTGACCCCATGCAGCCATCTCCTTATGTTTCTTTTCTTGCAGCGGCGACGCCTTGCCGCCCGGGCGTTTCAACTCGACCCAAAGAATCTTGCCACCTTGCAACAGCACAAGACGATCAGGCCATCCACGAGTAAATCGTATGTGCAGCTTCAACGTTTGTAGCTTAAGCTTTTTGCATTGCGCAGTGAAGTATTGCTCAAGGTGCTTTTCAAGAATGACTTTGGTTACCACTGACAAGGCCCGCCGTTGTCTTTACGAAAGTGGCACCATCTGCAATTGGCGCTAGGGTTTGGCGCAAAGATGGTGTCATTCTCAATCTTGAGCATGCGTTCTGCCATCCATTCTTTTAGCTCAGCCAGTTGGCTACGTTTGTAGGTAGGCTGCGCTTGCCGCTTTTGTAAGTCAATGTAGCAAATCTCGGTAGTGACTTCATTTACGTCTGGGTAGCATGCAAGAATCACTGTGGCATACAACTTTAATTGGTCACCATAGTTTCTTTCTTTACCTGTCTTCCAGTCAAGGACGTGGGCCTTGGCGCCATCGAAATACACAGCGTCATATATACCCCTTAGCCAAGCATGTGAGTCCTTAAAGCCACACATAGACCAGTCACGTGTGACGGCAAACTCAACCTCACTGCGCGTCTTCTTTGTGACCAGCTCACCAATGTATGTTTGCCAAAACTCATGTTCTGCAGGTACAAGATTCAAATTGACCAGTGCGCCTTCAAACTCACTGTGAATCATTTTGCCACGTTCAGCGGCAGTGCCTGTAGGCTCTTGTCGATGCTCAATGCGAGTTAGCTTGTACTTGTATGGGCATTCCTCATATGTCTTGATGGATGAATTTGAAAATGCCATTACGGTCTCCAGACAGAAGTGTCTAACACAACAATGATAACTGCAATGGCAAAGATAGTCCACCGCACCCAAAATTCAACATCATCTTTCATTTAGTCTCCTGATATGAGTCACCAACTTTGTAATCACTAACCATAGGGACATCCATCTCTAAGGCATTGCACATTGCCCATGTAAGGCAATCAGCCTCACGTTCAATTGCGTCAGCAGGCGCTGAAATAACCAGTTCATCATGCACACTTAACAGCAACCTACTACCTTGTCGACGTTGTTGATACAACAGCATAGCAGCCTTGGCCTGATCAGCAGCAGAGCCTTGAATCAAAAGATTGACGCCTTTGTAGTCAAACTCACGCAGACGACCGTTAATGATTTTGGGTGGCTCCATTTTGACAAGCCTACCGCCAATAGTCTTCAATGGTTGACCTAACTTATAACGCTTACGCATTGTGTCTTGCATGGTTTTCAAACCCAGCGCAACAGCTGTGGTATACGTATTCACCAATGCCTTAGATAGCTCCATGTCGATGCCAAGCATCTCACTAATCTTCTTAGGACCTGCGCCATACAAAATAGCAAATGACACGCCTTTGGAGTACG
>Ga0209442_1000960_pt1 | contig 16719 bp, 12 predicted proteins | sample LauGreSBDMM110DD_2_FD_187565 | JGI IMG/M metagenome (GOLD analysis project Ga0209442, IMG submission 187565) | Freshwater lake microbial communities from Lake Michigan, USA - Sp13.BD.MM110.DD (SPAdes) (version 2) | ecosystem: Environmental > Aquatic > Freshwater > Lake | place: Lake Michigan...
ACCAAGGGCGTGGTGTTGATCTCACTCATGATCTCATCGTCTTTACCTGAACCGATGTTTATTGCCATGATGGGCCTCTCAGTTTTTTTGAGCTTAGGTTCAATTGCTAAATACAAGTCAGGTTTGACTTGTATTACTTGTTGCTAGAAGCCAGCAAAACAGAATGTAAGTCAGAGCCAAACGCATTCACATCTTCCATGATGGCTTTGTTGCGGCGGACCAGCCAGTTGTAACCCAGCACCGCAGGCACCGCCACTGCCAAACCAATGGCCGTCATGATCAAGGACTCGCCCACAGGGCCAGCCACTTTGTCGATCGATGCTTGGCCGGAGATGCCGATTTTGACCAGTGCGTTGTAGATGCCCCAAACTGTACCGAACAAACCGACGAAGGGTGAAGTGGAGCCAACAGTGGCCAAGACAGCCAAGCCGTCTTGCATGCGGCTTTGAACGTTGCCAATGGCGCGCTGAATATTCTGTGTGGTCCAAGTGTTGAAGTCAACGGCACCGAGCAAACCGGTGTGCTTGTTGGCACTCTCAAGCCCCTTTTCTGCAATGAAGCGGAAAGGACTGTCTTCAGCCAAGCCGTCTGCGCCTTGACGCAGTGAAGACGCTTTCCAGAAAGTTGCTTGAGCAGCTGCCGAAAACTTGGCTGCTTTAGATTGCTCTAAGAACTTGGTAATGATCACGTACCAAGAACCCATAGACATGAGCACCAAGAGGAGCAAGGTACCTTTGGCAACGACATCGCCCTGTGCCCACAAAGCGCCCAAGCCATAAGGGTTGTCGTCGTGCTCGCCAGCGGGTGCGGCATCGGCGGCAGGCACCGGTGCAGCAACTGGAACCGCAGCTTCGGGTGCTGGTGCTGCAGCAGAAGGTGCCGCAGCGGGAGCAGCTTCTTTGGGCTTAGCTGCAAAGCTGGTGTTGGCCAAGCTCAAGCCGGCTATCAGGCCGATGGCTAGAACAAGAGTTTTGAGTTGCTTGATCATGAAAGGACTCCTCTGAAAGGGATTCAATTAATTTAAAAAATATTCAACAAAAAGTGTTGGTTGCTTAGGGTGGCTTGGAAGTGACTCACTCTAAACGCCAGGTATATCTCAAGCTCGCCCAGCTTTGCTGGGGCTTACCGTCCAGCGTAGCGGGTTTGAACTGGCACTTGGATAAACCAGCCCGTGCCGCCTCGTCCAATCGCCTAAAGCCAGAAGATTTCTCAATGGCCGATTCAATGACCTTACCGTCAACGCCCACCAAGAACTTAAGCTGCACAGTGCCTTCTTCCTCCAAGCGCTTTGAGGCGCTTGGGTAGTCGGGCTTCTCGCAACTGGATGCACTGATCACCGCGGAAGTTTGCACCGGCGGAGATGCAGGCTGCGGAGTGCTTTGCACTGGCGAAGGCAAAGGCGAAGGCGAAGGCGAAGGGGGTGCAACTGGTTGCGGTGTGTTGGAAACAGCCGCAATGGCATTCACCGGTGATGGTGCAGCCACTTGAATCTCCGCAGGGGGGACGTAGGCAGGTGGTGGAGGTGGCAAATTCTTGGGCGGTGGCGGTGGCGGTGGCGGCGGCGGTGGGGAATGTCGGGTTTGGCTTCTTCCAAAAGAACGGCTTCCACTGGGCCTTTGATGACCTTCACAAACTTGCGCGCAAGCCCAGAATTGATGGCCCAAAACAGCAGCCCGTGCAATACAACCACCGCAGTCAACCCGATCACATACTTTCGGGGTGTTCGTTGCCGGTTGGCGTAATCTATCATGCCGTCAATACTCTTTCTAGGATGAAGCCATTTCAAATGTGGGCTTGCTATCTTGTTGTTATTTCAGAGCTCAAAAGAAAGTTATTGTAATGAGCTGACGGAGGGTAATTTGAGATAGATAGTAACCTAGGCTGCATAAACGCTTTCATGGTACTTGTCATTCCGCTGTTCAAAAAATGCCCGGACTTCACGCGGTTTGAAGTTGATTTGCCGACTGACAGTCAAACCTCAATCTTTGGAGAGGTTAGCAGAAGCTGCAGCCTTCAATGCAAACTCGGCTCGCAGCGCGCGTAATTTTTCTCTTGGGTCTTCTTTCACCGTATTTTTGTCGAGCGCCATTTCGGCAATAAAACGACTGGGTAGCGCGGCAATGGTCTCGCGTCCTTTTTTGCGGCGCTTGGTCCAGCTGACTGCCAAAGTTCGTTGCGCCCGTGTAATACCCACGTACATCAAACGACGCTCCTCCTGAAGCCTAGTGAGTTGACCTTCAGCATGCACGGCAGCGTTGATGGACTCTTTGTTGTCTTCGTCCATTTTGAAAGGCAGCAAACCTTCATTCACGCCCACCAACATCACATGCGGCCACTCCAAACCTTTGGCGGCATGCAGTGTCGACAAGGTGACCACATTGGGGTCTTGCTCACGCTCATTCAAGGTGGACAGCAAGGAGATGGTTTGCGCCACTTCCAAAAGCGATTTGGTTTCCGCCATCAGGCTCACGCCTGCCGCATCATCAATGGTTCCGCCACAACGCCCTGACATCCAGTCACAAAATTCCAAGACATTGGTCCACCGCGCTGCCGCTACTTTCTCGTTGTCTTCGCCATCGTACAAATGTTTTTCGTAGCCAATATCTTTGAGCCATTGCAACAAAAACGCTTTGGCATCTTCGGCACCATGTGTGCGCTTGGCGCGGTATTCCAAGTCGTTCATGTAGCGGCCAAATTCATGCAAGCTGCCCACTGCGCGCGCCGATAGCCTGCTGCCTAAACTGTTGGAAAACAAAGCTTCAAACAAACTGAGTTTGTACTGACTTGCCAAAGTACCAAGGCCGGCCAAAGTTTGATGGCCAATGCCGCGCTTCGGGCTGGTCACGGCGCGCAAGAAAGCGGGATCGTCGTCGTTGTTGACCCACAAGCGAAACCAAGCGCACAAATCTTTGATTTCTGCGCGGTCAAAAAAACTTTGCCCGCCCGAGACCTTGTAGGGGATTTGCGCACGGCGCAAAGCTTTTTCAAACGGTTTGGCCATGTGATTGGCGCGGTACAAAATGGCGAACTCTTTGTAGTCGCGGTATTGCACGCCGCCGGAAGTGGTAGCGGTGCCTGCACGCAAAGATTGAATGCGAGCCACCATGCGGTCGGCTTCGTGTTCTTCGTGGTCAGCATCGACAACGCGAACCGGCTCGCCTTCACCCAATTCAGAAAAAAGTTTTTTAGGGTAGAGCTTGGGATTAGGCTCAATCACGTTGTTGGCCGCGCGCAAAATGGCGCTGGTCGATCGGTAATTTTGCTCTAAGGTCACAACCTTCAATTGCGGAAAATCTTGTGGTAAACGTTTCAGGTTGTCTAAAGTTGCGCCGCGCCAACCATAAATTGATTGGTCATCGTCACCCACCGCTGTAAACCTTGCTCGTTCACCGACCAAGTGTTTGAGCACCTCATATTGCGTGGCGTTGGTGTCTTGGTATTCGTCCACCAACACATGGCCCATGCACGCCTGCCAACGCTCACGCACTTCAGGGTGCTGTGCCAATAATTTCAAAGGCAAGCCAATCAAATCGTCAAAGTCCACACTTTGATAGGCAGACAAGCGTTCTTCGTAGCGGTCCATGATGCGCGCGGCCACGCGCTCGTTTTCGTTTTGAGCAAGGCCTTCCGCTTGTGCGCTGGTCAGTCCCGCATTTTTCCAAGCACTGATGGCCCATTGCCATTGCCTTGCGGTATTGACATCGGTGGTGCCGCCGCAGTCTTTCAAAATGCTTATCACATCGTCTGAATCCAAAATGCTGAACTGCGGTTTCAAACCAAGCACATGCCCGTCTTGGCGCATGATGCGCACACCCAAGGCATGAAAGGTGCAAATCATGACCTCTTGCGCGCCTTTGCCAATGAGCTTGCGTGCACGATCTCGCATTTCACTGGCCGCTTTGTTTGTAAAAGTGATGGCCGCAATCCGCTTGGGTTCAAGGCCCACTTCTATCAGTCTGGCAATTTTTTGCGTGATCACACGTGTCTTGCCCGAGCCAGCGCCCGCCAACACAAGGCAAGGGCCTTTGACGTAATGAACAGCTTCGAGTTGAGCCGGATTCAAACCAGAGTAGGGGATGGACATGCGTAAAAGTAGGGAAAGCCGAATTGGAATGCAGATTCGGCAAGCACCTGAATCATAGCGGGCAATGACGGGAAAACGGGGCCCAAATTCCAAGGCACAATGTGAACCATGCTAGATGTTTTGCACGTCACCTTTCCTTTCTTTGCCTTGGTACTTTGCGGTTATTGGGCGGCGCGCCGCCACATGCTGCCCTTTGAAGCCATCCCAGGCTTGAATGGCTTTGTGCTGTTCTTTGCGTTGCCCTGCATGCTGTTCCGATTTGGCGCCAACACGCCCATTGCCCAGCTCTTAGATGCCAGCGCTTTCTTCATGTACTTATTTTGCGCCTTTGTCATGGTGGCCTTTGTGGTGGCCGTCACGATGAACAAACGCTTTGGCTGGAACGATGCGGCATTTGGTGCCTTGGTCGGCGCCTTCCCCAACACCGGCTTCATGGGCGTTCCCTTGTTGGTGGCCTTGCTAGGCACTGCGGCAGCGGGCCCTGCCATCGTCACCATCGTCATCGACATGGTCATCACCACATCGCTTTGCATTGCATTGTCGCGTTTGGATGGCGCAGGCCAGCAAGGCGTAGGCCAAGCTGCCAAAAATGCACTGCTTGGCGTAGTTAAGAATCCTTTGCCATGGGCTATTTTGTTGGGCACACTTTTTTCTGCGTTTCAAATTGAGTTGCCAGGCCCTGTAGAAAAAACTGTGACCTTGTTGGGCGATGCGGCATCGCCCGTTGCACTGTTCACCATTGGTGCCGTGTTGGCGCGCTCCCAAAAAATTGCACACCACGAACAGCATGGCCCTCTGACATGGAAAGACTATGTGCCGGTTGCACTCATCAAATTGTTCTTGCACCCTATTCTTGTCTTAGTGGTGGGCTTGGCCGCCATTTCAATGGGTGTGCCCATTGATACATTTACCCTTAAAGTGATGGTGCTTGTGGCGGCTTTGCCCAGCGCCAGCAATGTGGCCATGTTGTCAGAAAGATTTGGCGCCGACAATGGCCGCATCGCCAGAATTATTTTGGTCTCTACTGCCGCAGCCTTTCTCACCTTCTCGGGTGCGGTCGCATTGCTTCAATGATCACAAATTAAATGGCCAGCGGATCGACATCCACCAGCCAGCGAATCATGCCTTTGTGTTCCGGCGCAGACCGCGATGCATGCAACTCTTCTTGCAACAATTCAAGCACCCTGTGAAGCGCTTTTCTGGAAGCACTTTCAATCAGCATTTGTGCGCGCTCAACATTGGCCACGCGCTGAATGCTCATAGGGACTGCGGGGTACACACTCACTTCGGCCAAGGCCGATGCGTCGTTGGTGCCAAGGCCGTCTTCAGATTGCAACTGCGCGTTTGCGTGGTTTAGAAAAGCTTGTGCCACCGCTTGCGTTCGCGCGTCACTGCGAATCAGCGCCTGAAAAGTACTCGGTGGAAGACCCGCCTCCAAACGCTCTTTCAATTGCTGTTCTGCAAATGCAGGGTAGTCGTGCTTTTTCAGCGCTTCAAACAGGGCGTGTGAAGGGTGAAAGGTTTGCACCCACATCTCACTGCCCGCACTCTGCTCTGCATCTCGCCCCGCTCTGCCGCCTGCTTGCATGAGCAATGCAAACAAGCGCTCTGGCGCCCTGAAATCGCTAGAGAACAAAGCGCCATCAGGGTTGACTGCTGCCACCAAAGTGATGCGCCTAAAGTCATGACCTTTGGCAATCATTTGCGTGCCCACCAACACATCGACTTCGCCACTGTGCACCCCCGCCAATTGCGCTTCTAGCGAGCCCTTTAGTTTGGTGCTGTCGGCATCAATGCGCATGACCTTCACAGGTTCACCATTGGGCCGTTTAACATCAATCAAAAGCTCGGCCAAATGTTCTTCCAGCTGCTCGGTGCCGCGCCCCATCGGCGCAATGTCGGCATTGCCACAAGCGGGGCAAGCGCGCGGCACACGCTCCGTGAAGCCGCAGTGGTGACAGCGCAAGGTGCGATCAATTTTGTGAAATACCCTAAATGTACTGCAGTGCGAGCATTCACTTTTCCAGCCGCAATCTGCGCAATGCAAAACGGGTGCATAGCCGCGTCGGTTCAGCAGCAGCATGCTTTGTTCGCCCATGGCCACACGTTCTTGAATGGCGGCCATCAAGGGCGCAGACAAGACAGTTTTGCGTGGCTGATGGTTCATGTCAACGCGGCGCACAAAAGGCAGCTGACCTGCACCAATGCGCGCGGGCATGGGCAATCTTAAATAGCGCCCGCCTTCTGCCGCTGGCCTGCTGTGATGCCAACTTTCTAAAGAAGGCGTGGCCGAACCCAAGATCACTTTTGCGCCTTCTAGCCGCGCTCTGTAAATGGCTAAATCGCGGGCCGAATAACGCGCGCCTTCTTGCTGTTTGTAGCTGGCATCGTGTTCTTCGTCCACCACAATCCACTTCAAGTGCGGCATAGAGGCAAAGATGGCCATCCGCGTACCCAGCACAATGCGTGCGCTGCCTTGGTGAGCCGCCAACCAACTCTTCAACCTTTGGGGGCCTGTCATGCCGCTGTGCATAGAGACCACGCCTGCATCGCCAAATCGGGCTTTCACGCGTGCCTCGAGTTGCGGCGTGAGATTAATCTCCGGCACCATCATCAAGGCTTGTGCGTTGGCGTCTTCTGCCAAACACCTGGCAACAGCTTGAAGGTAGACCTCGGTTTTGCCGCTGCCAGTGGCGCCATGAAGAAGAAAGGGGCCAGATGCCTCAGCCATTTGCGACAACACGTCGGCTTGCTGATCCGACAAGGGCCAGGGTGACTGTAGAGATGTGGCCAAAGTCTCAGACGTTGTGGCTTGTTTTTTAAAACGCCTAGCCAGTTGCACGGGCGTGAGGTCTCGGAGTTGAGGTGGCAAAGCGGCCATCGCCACTTCACCCAAAGAGCGTTGGTAATAATGCGCTGTGAATTGAACCAGCTGCTGCCAGTGCGCGCTTAAGGGCGCGACAGCCTCTAAAACTGCGATCACTTGACGCAAAGTGTGCGTGCTCAGTGTCTCGGGCGCAGCGGTGTGAACGCCCCACACCACACCTAAAACCTCTCGATTTCCAAAAGGCACTCTGACCAACTGACCTACAGACGCAGGCAATTCGGTGACGTAGGTCAGCAAACCGCCCACTTGACTGTGTGCGGGAACAGAAACTGCAACATCAAGCCACTTTTGCATTCAAAACCTTGTGAGCAGCATTAACATGAAGGCACCCTTGCATTTTGTGACTTTCTTGCTCACAAATATTGTTGAAACAACGGGTAAGTTGTTGTTTTTCATGGCCTTTAGATGCAGTCCAAATAAACTGTGGATAACTTTGTTGAAAACCCTGCGCGATGACCCGCAAACCCTTGAAAAATAAGGCTTTGATTGGATTGCCCGGGAACTGAGCACTTTCATAAAAATGATTAAAAACAACAACTTAAAAAACACAGGGGGATGACGCGAAGGCTGTAAGCGAGAACAGAATCTTAAATTCTATGGACAGCGCTATTGTGCATAAGTCAATAGAAAAAACCCAAAAATTTAAATATTTTTGGGTCTCTAAGTGGGTTTGTTTGCAGTATGCAAAAGCTTTTTCTGGCTTCAGCGCCTCAGGGCTCTTGAATGATTGTGAACCGCCTCCACCAATGCTGAAACATGCTCGGGCGGCGTGAATTGGCTGATGCCGTGGCCTAAGTTGAAAATGTGCGTGGGCCCGGTGCTGTTTTTGTCGGCATGAGGCTTGCCAAAACTGTCCAAGACCCGAATCACTTCCTTTTGAATGTGTGCCGGCGGCGCAAACAGCACATTAGGATCGATGTTGCCCTGCAGCGCTTTACCAGGACCACCGACCGTACCGCCCACCATTTCACGGGCGCGGCCCAAGTTCATGGTCCAGTCTAGGCCCAGCACCTCGCAATCCAATTGGCCCATCTGATCGAGCCACAAACCACCGCCTTTGGTGAAGACAAGGCGCGGAATGGTGGCACCCTTGTGTTCCTTTTTCAGCAATGCCAGTACCTTGGCCGTGTAAGACAGGCTGAATTCTTGGAAAGCGCCATCGGCCAAAACACCACCCCAGCTGTCAAAAATCATCACGGCTTGAGCGCCAGCTTCAATTTGGGTGTTCAGATAACTGGCGACGGCTTGGGCGTTGACTTCCAAAATACGGTGCATCAAATCGGGTCGGCTGTAGAGCATGGACTTGACCAAGCGGTAATCGTCAGAGCCTTTGCCCTCTACCATGTAGCAGGCCAAGGTCCAGGGGCTGCCAGAAAAGCCAATGAGGGGCACACGGCCATTGAGTGCTTTGCGGATGGAAGTCACTGCATCAAAGACATAACGCAGCTTGTCCATGTCGGGTACTTGTAGCTCAGCCACGGCGGCTTCGTCTCGCACCGACTTGGCAAAGCGAGGGCCTTCGCCCAGGGCAAAGCTCAAACCCAGTCCCATGGCGTCAGGCACGGTCAGAATATCACTGAACAAAATGGCTGCATCCAAAGAGTAGCGCTCTAGCGGCTGCAAGGTCACTTCCGTGGCGTAGTCAACATTGGTCGCCAAGCCCATGAAGCTGCCAGCCTTGGCGCGGGTGGCGCAATACTCAGGCAAATAACGACCTGCTTGGCGCATCAGCCAAACGGGTGTGTGGTCGGTTGCTTGTCGCAAACAGGCACGCAAAAAAGTATCGTTGGAAAGGGGAGCAAAACTGGCTGTAGTCATAAGAATTCTGAAAATTTCTATTCGTTTCAATCGAAGACTGGAGCATTCTCGCAGAATGCCTCTAGGTCAGGGCGTGAACGACGAACCGCCATTCAATTATCAGGTGAAGCCTTGATTTGGCTAAGGTGGCCTTGAATTTCGTTCACAGTAGGCAATTCAGAGAGCAAACGCACAGATTGCCCCGGTGCATACCATGCGTAAACGGGCAAACCGTTGCGGCCAAGCTCGTTCAAGGCGACGGTGATCAGGGGGTCGTAGCGGGTCCAATCTGCTCGCAACAGCAAAACTTTCTTGTTGGCCAATTCGGCCAGCAAGTTGGCGTCGGAAAAAGTTGTTTTCTTGTTAAATTGACATGTCACGCACCAAGCGGCTGTGAAGTCGACAAAAACAGGCCGCCCATCCTTTAGGGCCAAGGCAACTTTTTCACTTGACCATGCTTCCCATTGGCCAAGCTTATTGGCTGGCGTGCTGTTTGATGTGTCGGCTTGGGTTTGCACCTGGGTCCACATGGGGGCCCAATGCCAAATTGACAAGGCCAAGACGACTAAAGCCAAGGCCGACATCACTCGGCCTACTTTCCCATTCAGTGTCAGTGCCCAGATCAATAAAGCCAAGCTGAGCAAGCAAGCTAAAAATCCAGAGACGCCATCCAAGCCCACCTGCTGGCCCAAAACCCACATCAACCAAATGACAGTGGCGTACATGGGAAAGGCCATGAACTGACGAAATGTCTGCATCCATGAACCGGGTCGAGGCAAGAACTTGACCCAAGCCGTGTTGAAAGAAATGGCCATGAAGGGCAGTGCCATGCCGATGCCCATGGCTAGAAAAACGGGCAAGGCCTGCCAAGCCGGTAAACCAATGGCCAAGCCTAAGGAGGCTCCCATAAACGGCGCCGTACAGGGTGAGGCAATGACCACTGCAAACACACCCGACCAAAGCGAATTGATGATGGGGTTGGCCCACTGAAAGCCCGCTACTGAACTGGGCACGAACGCGCCAAATTCAAACATGCCTGACAGGTTCAAACCGATCACGGTGAACAACATGGCAAGCGCACCGACCACCCAAGGCGATTGCAACTGAAAGCCCCAGCCCATTTGCGATCCCGCGGTCCGCAATGCCAGCATCAATGCACCTAAAACCAAGAAAGAAATCAAGACGCCGGCACTGAAGGCCCAAGCCGAGCGCTGCATGTCTCGGGGCCGATCAGAAAGCTGTGTGATGCTCAAGAGTTTGATGGCCAACACGGGAAAAACACAGGGCATCAAATTCAATAAAACGCCGCCCAATAAGGCCCCCAACATGGCCAAGGCCCAAGTGGCCCAAGGCGCAGGGGCCAGGAGGGCTGGCGCCATTTTTTGCAGAACTGTCGCGCTATAGTTTGGCGGCGGGTCCGAAAACGTTTGCCATTGGCCTTGAACGGGTGTTTCGACAGTCCACTGTCGGCCTGTTGGTGCATCGGCCTTGCCTTGCACCAACAGCCAAGACATTTGTTGGGGGCTGTCCATGCGTTCGCTTGAAACTTGCAGCCGCACGCTTGTAGCGGAGGCCATCTCGCCAGAATTTGCGGCAGAACGACTGGTTTGAACAACGGGTGCCGCACTGTTTTGAATCACGTTGGAGGTTTGAGGAAACACTGTCCAGTCAGTGTTTTGGAGCTCTGGCGGTAACTGCGCCAATGACAGTTCAAGGCTACGGCCATCTTGGGAAATCTGGGCCAGGTGCTTGCCCTTCAAAGGCTGCGCTTGCCATTGCAAGGCCTTCTCAAATGCACTTGGGGCCATCGATGTGGTGCCTTTGATGGGCACCCTTAAACTGAAATCCCCCTCTTGCGGAATGCACTCTTGTTTGCAAACAAGCCAGTTGGCATGCAAATCAATTTGAACCGAACTCTCGTTGACCTGCGGTTTGAAAGACTTGCTGACTTGAATGGGCGTGACCAATAGCAGGGTGTCTTCATAACCAAAATTGGCCAGGGGGCCAATGGGAATTCTGCGCGGTACTGGCCATATTAAGTTGCCCGCAACCATGCCCTCTGGCAATTTCCATTGAAGGACTGTGGGCAGACCAGAATCGCCTGGGTTGCGCCAATAGGTGTGCCATTGGGATTGGTGCACCAGTTCCAGGCCTAGCCAAATTGTTTGGCCCGCTTCAATGCCGTTGGGCGCTTGGGCCAACAGGGTGGCTTTGACTTGGGGTGTTTGAACCATTTGACCCGCGGGGCGTGAGCTCAAAATCTGCGTTTGTGCTTGTCCGTTCAGCGTCAAAATCAGGAGCAAAGCAATGCCTACCAACGGACAGCGCAGGCTTAAAAGCAGGTTGCGAAAGCGGTAGAAAGACAAGGGCAAGAACCTCTAGGCCAAAAGCCTAACTCTACACTGCAAAATCATGCCCTTAAACCCTGCACCTCCATTAAACTGCACAGATTGAAAAGCCCCATTGACATGTCACATCACATTCACTTTTGGTCCGACTTGACCACCCACGACTTTGGCCGCCTTGATGTGTCGAGGGCTATTGCCGTGTTGCCTTTGGCGGCCACCGAGCAGCACGGGCCCCATTTGCCTTTGTCGGTCGATGTTGACATTGTGAATGGCGTGCTGCATTCAGCCATGACCCGTATGAACGCGGGTGCCGCTTCGACTGCAGACACGTTGAACCCGAAAGACTTGTCCATCTTGGTTCTGCCAACGCAAAGCGTTGGTTTAAGTCCCGAACATGCGGCTTTTGCCGGCACACTGACCTTAAAAGCTGAAACACTGATTCGGCTTTGGACGGACATTGCAGAGTCCGTCAAAGCCGCAGGCATTCACAAACTGGTGCTTCTCAATGCACATGGCGGCCATGTGGGCGTCATGGATGTGGTGGCCCGCGATTTGCGGGCGCGCTTGGGCATGTTGGTGTACAGCGTGAACTGGCATCAGTTGCCTTTGCTTGACGAAAAGGGTCAAGATGTCAACGCGCTTTTCTCAGACCATGAGCATCGATTTGGGGTCCATGCGGGTGAAGTTGAAACCTCGATCATGCTGGCGCTCAAGCCGCATGCTGTGACCATGAGCAAAGCCCAAAATTTTCGTTCAAGCTCTGAAGACCGTGCGCTGTCTTTTCCCATTCTGGGCAACGGTCGAAGCGCCAAGTTGGCTTGGCAAATGCAAGACTACAACCCTGCAGGGGCGGCGGGCAATGCGGCCGCTGCTACTGCGCAGAAGGGTCAGATTTTGTTAGACGCAGCTGGCCGTGCCTTGGCCGATTTGCTGATAGAAATAGACCGATTGCCTGCCAATACCCTCAGGACTTAATTGCCGCGTTGCAAAACAAGGGGCAATGGCTTTAAGTCAATATTGGGGCAAAACCAGCTCGATGGCTGTTGGAAAGATTTGCTTGGGGCACTCACGCGTGGCATCCAAGCAACCGCCCGATGCGTAAACGTCTTTAGGGTCCCTGATGCGCATCATTCGATCCAAGATCTGTTTTATTTTGTTGGGCTCTTGCATCGTGTCACGGACGCAAGCTTCTACTTTGGCTTCATCAAGCCACAATTCGCCCTCAGCGTTGGTTTGCACACCATCACGCCAATGGTAAATTTCAATGCACTTGCTTTCTAGTGTGAAGGGCTGATCGCGTTTCCAAAAATTGCCGAACAAGCCGCTGCCGACATAAATGACCCAAGAGCCTTCATAGCCCGTCACATCGGAAGAGCGTTCATCTGGATTTCGAAACCAAACACGATCACCTGGAACATAAAAACCAGCAGGCAAGGGAGCCTCTTGCGAACCATATTCGTGAAGAAAGACTTCATGAAAGAGGCCGGAACGAATGGCAAATTTTTCGTTCACCTGTTGCAGCTGTGCCAACAGGGAGGGGTTGTGCTGGCTCGCTTCTTGGGCCAAGCCTAACAAGATCACATATTCGCTTGCGCGATAACAAGAAAAGTCATACAGCTTGCCTGTGGCCTCGGGTTGCGTGGCGCTGATCAAGGCTTCAATCAAGCTTGTATGGGGCTGCAAAATAAAGCCAGCTTCTTCTTCGTAGCGCCAAAATTCGCTGGGCCGCTCAGCCGCATTTGTTTTAAAGGCCAGAGCCGTCTTCCGGGCGTCCAATACAATGTTTTCTCGGACCCGCACCGCGCTGCTAAGCGCTTCTAAGTCATTGAATTCAAAGCGATGCGGCGAGACCAGCATGGCCCACAGGATTTCTTGCTTTAAATTATTGGCATGCTGGTGCAGCGCAAGTGTGTCACTGGCAGGCGCATGCACTTGCATCCAAGCGTCGCTCATGCGGCACAACAAGGCGCCTGGGGTTGACGCAATGTCCAAGCCTTTTTTGATGCCATGGGCATCAAAAAAGGCGACACAAGCAGACAGCTCGCAATGAGAGACTTGAATGCCTGCCGCTTGAGTTGAATGCGAAGTTGACTGATGCCGATTTTGCATGATTGTCATTCTGACAAGAAAACCAGTGCTCCCCTATCGGGGGAAACACTATCAAGCAAAAGTGACCCAGCTTCGATGATCAGCATGATCCAAATGCGGTAAGTTATTGTAAGAAAGCAGCATGTGCCTCGACGGCGTAAAGACAAACTCCGCGAGTGCCGTATTTCGGATGCGCAGGTTCAATTCAATGGAAGTTTCTGCAGGCGCCTGAAGAATTTGCGCGACCGCTGTCGAAATTGGCCCGCCACTTGAGACGATCAAGATAGGCCCTTGGTGGTTTTCTCTCACATGCTTTAAAACAGCTTGAATGCCAGCCGCAAATTCTGCATAACTTGGCATGCCTCGTGGCTGAGTCGCGCCCGCCATCCATTGTTGAAGTGCAGTTCGCAGCAAGCGAAAGTGATGTTTGTACATTTCTGGCGTATCGGGTTTGGCAAGTGGCTCGGGATGAATGGTCTCAATCAAAGCATGGCTGTCGTACTCATTGAGCTCAGGCCAAACTTCAGGATTCATTTGCAGTTTCGCACCCTGTGCAATGCCTTCCCAAGTTTGACGGTGTCTTTTCAGGCTGCCCATGAAAACAGCCTCAAACTTAACCGGTTCTGCATCAGCTTGTTCGGCCGCCTTGTGTTGCCAATACTCGCCCAAGCGAATGCTCTGCTTCTTGCCCAAGTCACTGAGCTGGTCGTAATCGTCGGCGCCGAAAGAAGCCTGACCGTGGCGCACTAAAAGAAGTTGTCCCATGGTGCTTAGTCTAAAGCCACTTGCCCCAGTTAAAAACTGCTTGTGAACATCCAGCCGGCAGTCAAAACCAAGGCCAAAGACATGCACCGATTGAAAACAAGCAGGCGCGCGCCTTTTAAAAGCCATTCGCGCAGCAAACTGCCCATGGCGGCATACGTTAAATTGCTCAAGAAACCAAACAGCATCATGAGGGGCAACAAAACGGCGCATCGTTCAAGCGCATCTTCTTTGCCAGCCACCCATCCCGCCACCAAAGACAAAGCCAGCATCCAGGCTTTGATGTTGAGGAATTGAATGGCAACGCCTTGAAAGAACGTGATTCGCATTCGACTCTCATCGGCCTTTGCCATTTCGCGAACTCGCCATAGCTGGCGGGCCATCCACAACAAATACAAAGTGCCCCCCAGCAAGATCACCCAGCGCAAGGCTGGCACGACCATGACCAAGTTACCTAAACCCGCCATGCAAATGGCCAACAAAAATCCCCAACCCACGGGCACAGACACAATGAATTTCATGGCCGAGCGATACAAAGTGCCCCCCAGCAAGATCACCCAGCGCAAGGCTGGCACGACCATGACCAAGTTGCCTAAACCCGCCATGCAAATGGCCAACAAAAATCCCCAACCCACGGGCACAGACACAATGAATTTCATGGCCGAGCGCAAACCCAGATTGGCGGCCAAAGCCGCAGACAGCGTGGTGTTGGGGCCTGGCGTGAAACTGGCTGCTGTGGACAGCACTAACAAAGCAGTGAACTCTTCAGGGCTGAAAACGAAGTTCATGAAGATGCTTTAAGGTATTGAAAGAATTTCCCATCGCTCTAGGGCGCTCACCAATTCAGTTTCAATTTGCGCATCTCGCGCAAACAAGGCGACAGCCTTGGTGGGATCTTTGGCAAACAAACTGCCGTCCTCTATGGCGGCTCGAATTTCGGTCTGTTCTTTTTCCAAGCCTTCAATCAATGCGGGCAAAGCATCAAGCTCACGTTGTTCTTTGTAGCTTAACTTCTGCGCACTCCTTGCCGCGGCCTTGGGCTGCGAATCAGCCGTGACGGTCTTGACTGGTGCAGGTTGGGCAGCGGTTGAGGCTGCGCTTGAGTTGGACTGAGGCGCAGCCTTGGCGGCTGCCGCTTTGTTTTGCGCTTGAATATTTTGACTACGCAGTGATTGTGTCAGCCAATCTTGCACCGAGCCTTCGTACTCTTGCCAAAAACCAGGCTTGTCTGGGCTTGCCTCGCAGGCAATGATACTGGTCACCACGTTGTCCATGAAGGCCCTGTCGTGACTCACCAAAAACACGGTGCCTTGGTAATCTTGCAACAACTCCTCCAAGAGTTCCAGTGTGTCAATGTCCAAATCGTTTGTGGGTTCGTCAAGCACCAGCACATTGGCGGGCCTGGCAAACAAGCGCGCCAGCAACAAGCGATTTCGCTCGCCGCCCGACAAGGATTTGACGGGCGAAGTGGCACGTGCAGGTGAGAATAAGAAGTCACCCAAATAGCTCTTGACGTGCTGGCGCTTGTTGCCAATCTCTATCCATTCACTGCCCGGGCTGATGAAATCTTCTAAGGAAGCTTCCAAGTCGAGGGCGTTGCGCATTTGATCAAAGTAGGCCACTTGCAAATTAGCACCTTGCCGAATTTTTCCACTGTCAGCCTCAAGCTCTCCCAGAATTATTTTCAAGAGGGTTGTTTTGCCCGCGCCGTTGGGACCCAGCAAGCCTATTTTGTCGCCGCGCAGCAGTGTGGCTGTGAAGTCTTTCAAAATGACTTTCACGTCGCCCTCGGGCGAGGTGAAAGATTTACAGACATCCGTCAGTTCTGCAACCAATTTGCCAGTCGGTGCCCCTGAGGCCACTTCCATGCGAACGCGCCCCACTTGTTCTCTTCGCGCACTGCGGGTAGCGCGCAAAGTCTCAAGCCGTGCAATACGGCTTTGGCTTCTTGTTCTGCGTGCTTCTACGCCTTTGCGAATCCAAACCTCTTCTTGTGCCAACAACTTATCGGCCTTCGCGCTGATCACCGCCTCCTGCGCCATTTGCTCTTCTTTGTTAATTTGATACTGAGCAAAGTTACCCGGATAACTTCTCAGGCGACCGCGGTCCAACTCCACAATGCATGTGGCAATACGGTCTAAAAATGCGCGGTCATGCGTGATGGCCACCACGCTGCCCTTAAAGTCGATCAAGAGTTGCTCTAGCCAAGCTATCGAATCCAAATCAAGGTGATTGGTGGGTTCGTCCAACAACAGTACATCAGGATGCGTCACCAAAGCTTGGGCCAGTGCTACGCGCTTGCGATTGCCACCAGAAAGTGTGGCCACCTTGGCGCCAGGGTCTAGGTGCAAGCGGTGCAATGTTTCATCCACCCGTTGCTCCCAGCCCCAGCCATCTAGTGATTCAATTTGACTTTGCAACACATCTAAATCTCCGACGCAGTTGCTGTAGTCATCAATGAGTTTCATGACAGGGGCAAGGCCGCGCTGTACAGATTCAAAAATGGTGTCTTCCGATTCAAGCAAAGGCTCTTGCGCTACATAGGCGATGCGAACACCTTGTTGGACATGCATGGTGCCGTCATCGGCGTGCTCCATGCCGGCCAAAATTTTGAGAAATGAGGATTTGCCTGTGCCGTTGCGGCCGATCAGGCCGATGCGCTCCGAAGTTTCCAGGGCAAAGTCAGCGTGATCAAGAAGTGCAACGTGTCCGAAAGCCAGCGATGCGTCAATTAAGGTAATAAGAGCCATACC
>Ga0209442_1000962_pt1 | contig 16707 bp, 16 predicted proteins | sample LauGreSBDMM110DD_2_FD_187565 | JGI IMG/M metagenome (GOLD analysis project Ga0209442, IMG submission 187565) | Freshwater lake microbial communities from Lake Michigan, USA - Sp13.BD.MM110.DD (SPAdes) (version 2) | ecosystem: Environmental > Aquatic > Freshwater > Lake | place: Lake Michigan...
TCTAAATTAGAAAATGGTTTCTTTCTTACATCTGATCTTGGAGAAATCAACAACGGTAAATTAACGGTTACTGGCCGCGCCGATGATGTAATCGTCACGGGTGGAGAAAATATCTCTTTACATAAAGTTGAAGAAGTAATCCAAAACGCATTTGCAGGTATCGAATGTGCCGCTTTTGGTGTTGCAGATCAACATTGGGGACAAGCACTGCACTTAGCGATTGCAGGCAAGGTAAAACCAGAAATTTCTGCCATTAACGAATCGCTTTCATCCCAAATCTCGGCAGCTGCCAAGATAAAAGGCGCTATCTATTTAGATCAATTACCAAAGACTGCTTTAGATAAAGTTAACCGACAGGAATTGGCTAGCCTTGTGCTGAAGGAAGGTAAGTGAAATCTATGAATAAATGGATTGTCGGCGCCCGCCCGCGCACTTTACCTGCCGCTATTGCACCTGTACTAGTTGCTACTGCATACGCGGGAAGTAACTGGGAACCTATTCGTGCACTTTCTGCGCTTCTAGTAAGTCTGGCGCTACAAATCGGTGTGAACTATGCCAATGATTATTCAGATGGAATTCGCGGAACAGATGATTCACGCGTTGGCCCAGTGCGACTTACCGCTTCCGGCTTAGCCTCACCTAAATCAGTTCGCACTGCTGCGCTAATTTCATTTCTATTTGCGGCACTCATTGGCTTAACTCTGGCAGCTGCTACTTCTTGGTGGGTTCTTTTAGTTGGTGCACTTGCGATCAATGCTGCTTGGGGTTACACCGGTGGTGCAAATCCATATGGCTATAAAGGTCTCGGAGAAATCTCCGTCTTCTTATTCTTTGGAATTGTTGCAACCGTTGGTAGTTATTACGTGCAGACGGAAGAGTTGAATCTACAGATCTTTATAGTTGCCATCCCAATGGGTTCACTTGCTTGCGCTATTTTGGCGATCAATAATTTACGCGATCGCGCCCAAGATCAAATCGTTGGGAAAAAAACCTTGGCAGTTCGCTTAGGCGATAGCGGCGCCCGCAAGTTATATATCGCGCTCTTAATTTCTGCTCACCTCTTCGCACTTCTGACGTTTAAGCCAGCGGTTCTCTTAACGCTACTTGCCGCTCCCCTGACTTGGAATTTAGCCCGCGGCGTTGCCGGCGGAGTATCTAGCGCTGATTTGATCCCGTATTTGGCCAAGACCGGCAAGTTGCAACTGGTCTTTGCCATCCTTTTTGCACTCGGCTTAATTATCTAACTTTCGCTAGAATAGGAGCATGATTAAGTTGCAAGCCATAATCTTTTTAGCCTCTCTTGCTCTAACTTTGTATACATTTATCGATTGTGCTCGGCGTGATGATTCTCAAATTAACAAATTGCCCAAGTGGGGTTGGCTTTTACTTATAGTTTTACTTTCACCATTCGGTGCGATTGCCTATTTAATTCTTGGAAGAGTTGGTGGCGGAAGAGGCCCACGCCCACCTAAGCGACGTGTTTTGCCGCCAGATGATGACCCAGATTTTCTTCGTAAACTTTAATTATCTATTAAAGGCCGCTATATGTGTGCTTGCCGGTTCCCCAGACATTTACATACACATAGTTAAATAGGAATGTAGATCCGGCAAATAAGCAGAGCCACGCTGCGCGCTTGCCGCGCCAACCAATTGTTACTCGCGCGTGTAAATATGCGGCGTAGGCAACCCAAGTAATAAATGCCCAAGTCTCTTTTGGATCCCAACCCCAATATCTGCCCCATGCTGCCTCTGCCCAAATTGCGCCAGCGATAACTGCAAAAGTCCAAAGGGGAAATACAAATGCAACTAAACGATAGGAAAGTTGGTCAAGTGATTCCAAATCTGGCAAACGTTTAGCCCACGGCTTGCGATCACCTTTTGACTCCATCGCATCTAAATAAAGGTAAGCACCAGCGATGACATTTGAGAGTAAGAAAACTCCGCCAGAAATAATTGCAGCAATTACGTGGATTACTAGCCACGGTGAATTTAGCGCTGGAACAAGTGGTGCGCTTTCGCGATAGAGCAAAGTAATTGCGGTTCCGAGGGTGAGGAGAACTGAAATCGAAATAAACAATCCCAGCCAGCGCAGATCATGTTTACGAAGTGCTAATAGGTACGCTCCGGTTAAAGCAAGCGCACCGGTAATTGAGAACTCGTACATGTTGCCCCAAGGAACATGCTTTGCAGATATACCGCGTGCGATTACGCCACCAAGAAGAAGTAAAAATCCTAAAATCATCATCGCTGTTGCAATACGCGCTGCGCGTTCGGTGCGTGTGTAATCCAAAGTCTTAGTTAATACACTTCCAGATTCATTTGCATCTTTTTGGGGAGCTTTTACCGCCCAAGCAGTCTCGAAAGCATGTGCCAAGAAAGATAAGGCGAAGATCCCCATTGCTGAATAAACAAAGTAATTAGAGATGTAGGCCCAAGTTGTCTGCATCTACATCTCCTTTTTCAAGTGCGTAACAAAACGTTCGATTTCCGCGTCTAGCCCCGGTGCACCATTCTTAGCCAGACCAGCAACTTCTACAACTCCAGTTGATGTGATCCTTATCCATATACGGCGACGCCTTCCAAAGAGCGAGGCAAGTAAGCCAAGAATCGCTGCAATTGCACCGTATAAGGAGTATCCCTTGCCGGGATCATCGACAATTTGCAGATTAATCCAAGGTACAAAAGTTTCAAATTTTATTGAGCCTTGTGGGTATGAAAACGATTCACCAGGTTTTAGTGAATCTAGTGCTATCCGCTTCATCTTGGAAGTATCAATGCGATAAACAGATTGTGGAATCCCCGAATCTAAACCGAGATCACCTTCCCAAATAGAAAAGAGCAGCTTTGGATCTAGTGCTTCTGGGAATACTGAAATTCCACCCTGGCCTCCATTGCGCGCAAATGTTGGGTAGAAGCTGGCAACGAAACCTATTTGCGGATTAGCATCCGGAACTTTTATAGATCCGATAGAGCTCAAGTTGCCATCTTGTGGCAGGAATGGAATAGGGCCTTGCAGGGCAACTTGGCCAGTTGAATCGCGCACTGTAACTATCGGTGAGTAACCATTTGCCTGAAGGTAAACGCGAGTATTTCCAAAGGTAAGTGGACTATTCACCTTGATAGTTTTAATAGTAGAAGTGCTTTCACCCGGATTAGTAACTCGCACCGTCGCGGTGTAATCCTGGGGAGCATTCGTCACCGGATCATATTTGGCTACAAAATCTACAACTTCAATAATAAAAGGCTGCAGTGAATCTTCATTGACTAGCTTTCCAAATGAGAGATTGTCATATGAAGTTGCAAGGCTAATGAAGCGCTCACCTTTATTAACGATCGCCTCACCACGCATTCCAAATAACGAACCGACGCTCACACCGATGAGAATCAAAATGAGTGAGAGATGGAAGAGCAGATTGCCAGTCTCACGTAAATAACCTTTTTCAGCAGAAATTGCGCCTTCTTCGCTGCGTACTCGAAAACGTGATTTTTTAAACCAACTTTGCGCTTTAGTGAGTTCTGATCCGTCCCCCGCAAATCGTTGGAAAGATTCCATGCGCGATAAATTGCGAGGAGTTAGCGGTGGCAAAGCGCGCATCGCTTGGAAATGCTCAAAGGTACGCGGCAGAACACAACCAATTAGTGAGATAAAGAGCAAGATATATATCGCGCTAAACCAAGGTGATGAATAGACGGTAAAACCCGAAAAGCGTTCAATCCAGCGCGCTAATTCTGGGCTATCTAAATAATACTGCCGCACCGCCATTGGGTTCTGAGCTCTTTGTGGAATAAAAGATCCGGGGATTGCTGCCACACCCAGCATCATCAGAAGAATTAGCGCGGTGCGCATGCTGGTGAGTTGGCGCCACATAAACCGGAGCAGACCAGTTGCACCTAATTCGGGGAGAGTTGTTTCTGTACTCATTAAATCACCGGCGTAAATGCTGAAATCATAGAGCGAAGTGAAATCATTAAATCAGTCCATAATCCGAGCACTTGAGCGATACCAATAAGAATTAAGAGAACTCCACCAATCTTACTTATCAAATCTCCGCGCTTAGTTAAATACTTTCTTAAGCGTTCAGATTTATCTAAGTAAAGTCCCGATGCGATAAATGGCGCGCCTAACCCGATGCAATATCCAAAGGAAAGAATTGCACCGCGAGCTGCACTTGACTCTTGAAAGGCGAGCGTTTGAACAGTTGCTAACGCCGGACCAATACAAGGTGTCCAGCCAATACCAAAGAGAAAACCTAGAAGCGGTGCACCAATTAGCCCACCGTTTGTCGCAATCTTCGGTGAGAAAGTTCGCATCATGGGAAAGCTCCCCATAAAAATAAGCCCCAGCAGAATTGTTATAACGCCAAGGACTCTGGTGATTACTTCGTCATTTGTGGATATGCGCGCACCAATTCCGCCAAAGAGCGCACCGTAAGAGATAAAGAGAACGCTAAAGCCAAGAACAAAGAGAATCGAACCAAGAAATACTCGACCTTTTGCTTTGGAATAACCAGCGGCAAACGATAAATAACCGGGGACTAAAGGAAGTACGCAAGGAGATAGAAAGGAAATAAGACCCGCAAGAATCGCAATTGGAAAAGCGACCAAAAGAAAACCGCTAAATAATTGATCTACCAAGAAGTCAATCATTCTTCTTCAAGCTTTCGAATCAATTTACTTAACGAGGTAAGAGTTACTTCTCCAGAAATGCGTGCAGCAACGTTGCCACTCTTATCAATTAATACTGTTGAGGGGATGGCATTAGCGGGCAATGAGCCCTTAAAACCAATTAGTAGTGAGTCATCTATAAAGGTTGGATAAGGGATGGCAAATCTGCGGGCAAAGGCTTCTGCAGTGGCTGGGTTATCGCGGGTTAATATCCCCATAAATTGCACAGCTGGATATTGCTTAGAAAGTTCAATCAACGTTGGAATTTCAGCTCGGCAGGGAGAACACCAAGATGCCCAGACATTTACAACTGCTACTTGACCAGGATTGAAGATAAATGTCTTACCGCTAAGTGTCATTCCAGATAAAGCTGGCGCCGCTTTTCGCTCTGCGCTATCAATTTTAGTTATTGCACCGCTACCTTCAATAAAACTTTCTTCTGGGGTTGAGCTACCGCCACCGCAGGCTGTTAAAGAAATTGCAGAGAAGAGCGCAAGTACAATTATTAAAATTGGCTTACGCATTTTTCTCATTACTTCTTATTTGGTAACAAATGTGCGGCCGGTTCAGAGTATGTAAGACCAGATACCACTCCAGCATCATCGAAGTGAATGCTCGTAACGGACGCCAACGTGCACTCGCGCTTACGTGGATCGTGCAACATTGATCGCCCCTCAATTGCACTTCGGGTTATCCAAATTGGTAATTGATGTGAAACTACAATTGCATCTTTGCCGTTTGCTGCTTTATTGGCGGCGAATATCGCTGCGAGCATGCGATTGATTTGTTCTTCATACGGCTCACCCCAAGATGGCTTCCACGGATTGTATAAATGGCGCCAAGAAGCTGGATGCTTCAGCACTCCACTTCCAAGTTCAAAACTTTTGCCTTCAAAAATATTTGCAGCTTCAATTAAGCGATCATCAGTTGTAATCGCAATTCCATGCGCTTTCGCAATTGGTGCGGCGGTCTCTTGTGCACGTTGCAGCGGGGAGACATGTAATGCGCCTAAATCAATCGCTTTCGACCATTCGCCCAGTACTTGTGCCATCTCTTGTCCGCGAGTGGATAAACGCCAGCCAGGTTGTCTTCCATAGAGAATTTTCGCTGGATTCTCGACTTCGCCGTGGCGTATTACGTGGACCGTTGAACTCATAGCGCTAAGCATAAAGCGTCTTACGACAGGGCAATATCGCGCTTAATCGCTAGGGTAGTGACATGTCACTCACACCGCGGCGTGCGGCTTTCTTCGATGTCGATAACACCTTGGTGCGGGGCTCAACTATCTACTTTCTTGGGCGCGGAATGTACCAACGTGGCTTTTTCACAAAATCAGATATTTCGCGATTTGTATTAGCCAATCTGAGATTTCGCTTAACAGGAACTGAAAAGCAAGATGAGATAAATAGATTTCAAAAATCAGCACAAGATTTTATCGGTGGACACAATGTCTCTGAAATACAGGCGGTCGCCCAGGAAATTTATGATGAGTATGTCTCTCCTGCTTTGTGGGAAGGAACTATTGAAATTGCACAGCGACATCTAAATGATGGCGTTGAAGTTTGGTTGGTAACTGCCGCACCTGAAGATATGGCAACGCTAATCGCTGAACGTTTGGGATTTACAGGAGCAATTGGCAGTAAGGCAGCCATTGAAGATGGTCATTACACCGGTGCCATGAATGGACCACTCTTGCACGGGCGCGAGAAAGCAACTGCGATACAGGAACTTGCCAAAGAAAATGGATTTGATTTGGCAAATTGTTTTGGATATTCAGATAGCTATAACGATTTGCCGCTTCTCTTAACTGTCGGAAATCCATCTGCAATTAACCCAGATGCAAAATTACGGATCCGTGCATTGCAAGAGCGCTGGCCAATTCACGACTTCCGCCGAATGAGATTTCTAAACCGGTTACTTGGGCCAATGGTCTCTCGCCTGGCTTGGATCGGCACCAGACTTACCCCGCGCCGAAATAAGCGCTGAGTTAAAAAGCCAATTCGCGCTGCAACCTCACTTGCCAGTAATGTAGGCAAGTTATGGAAACGCGCTCCTTTGCAGATTACTTACGTACCTTGGATGACGCTGCCCTAATTTCGCTCTTTTCTCATCGACCAGATCTAGTAACGCCGGTACCACCTGATGTTGCATCTCTTGCTGTGCGTGCAACTTCTGCGCCAAGTTTGGCGCGCGCAATCGATGCGCTAAACACTTGGCAATATCAAGTTCTAGAAGCGTGCGCCGTTGTTGCCGAACCATTTAATGAAAAAACTATCGCATCACTTACTGATAAAGCAGCGCTCTTTGTTATCCCTGGGTTAATCGAACGTGGCTTGGTTTACACAGGAAAAGATGGCCTTTATCTACCAACAACTGTGCGCGAAGTTATGGGCGGCGACATTGCTGGACTTGGGCCACAATCAATGGCGAAGCTAAATTTAAAGAAGCTAGAAGATGCACCGCCGGCAGCAAAGAAAGCACTTGATGCCATGGTGTGGGGGCCACCGCGCGGAACGATTGCTGATGTTAAAAAACCAGGCGCAGGAGTTCAATGGTTACTGGAAAATGATTTTGTAGTCGTCGCGAACTCTCACACTGTTTTGATGCCGCGCGAAGTTGCGATCCATTTACGTGGTGGCAAAATACATAAAGAGCTTTTTGTTAAAGCGCCAGAACTGCTAAGTGATAAGCGAGATGGTGGGAGCATTCAACTTGCAGCGATAGCAAATGTTTCAACTTTCTTGCGTTGGACTGAAGAGATACTAAATTTCTGGGCCCAAGAACCTGCAGATGCACTGCGTTCTGGCGGACTAGGCGTTCGAGATTTAAAGATAATTTCAAACCACTTGGGTGTTGATTCAAATTGCGCAGCATTCGTTGCTGAACTCGCATACCTCGCCGGCTTGTTATCAATTGAAGCCGACGATCGCATCCTTCCCACCAACCAATTTGATATTTGGTTGACCCAAACACCATCTGCACGTTGGCAATCACTTGTCTCGCAGTGGCTGATAACTTCAAGGATGAGTGGCTTATTCGGCAAAGAAGAGTCAAAGAACGTTGCACCCCTTGGCCCAGAACTCGATCGTGTTGCTGCTGCGCCGATTCGCAAGTTAACTCTGCGATTGCTGCAAGAAAGCGAAGGTTCTGCCCCAAAAATCGAATCTCTACTTCTACTTGCACAATGGAATACCCCAGCAAGGCGAAGTGGTGGAATACCAAGTGATTACATCAGTTGGAATTTACGTGAAGCAGAATGGCTTGGAATCACTGGGCAAGGCGCGATTTCAAAGTATGGAATTGGGCTATTAGCTGGAGCAGATCTCGATGAGATTGATGAAGATCTTCCTAAGTCGGTTGATCACATTCTTATTCAAAGTGATCACACCGCAATTGCACCTGGTCCACTGGAGCACGAAATTGCCCAAGAGTTAGCGATTCTTGCGGAAATTGAAAGTCGCGGTGGTGCAACGGTTTATCGCTTTAGTGAAGCAACAATCCGTCGCGGTTTAGATCACGGTCGCACTGGTGATGAGATAAAAGCATTTTTAAAGAAGACTTCTAAAACTCCAATGCCACAACCGCTGGAATATTTAATTGCAGATGTTGCTAAGAAACACGGAAAATTGCGAGTTGGCAACACCGCAGCATTTATTAGATGTGAAGATCCTGCATTGATCGCGCAGATCATCAGCGATAAACGCTTAGAAATGTTATCCCTTCGCCAAATATCTCCAGAAGTTCTAATCTGCCAGCACGATGCAGCCGATGCGATGTCTATATTGCGTAGCTTCGGATATTTACCAGCCGGAGAAGATTCGCAAGGTGCGCTACTTAGTGGACCAAGAATTCAACGCGCAAAAGGAAAAGCACGGCCACCAAGAATCCTCGGAGAATTTGATCGTCCTGATGAGTTGCAGTTAGAAGCGGCGTTGCGTGCACTTCGCACTGGAGAAAAATCTAGCCATCGCCAAAGTACTTTGCGCAATATCGCATCAAATGCACTGGGTTCACTTCCGCGCACGACTGCTAATGAAACTTTAGATATCTTGGCGGATTACTTAAAAAATCAGCCGGCTACATCTCTCTCAATTGGTTACGCCGATAACAATGGCCTAGTTTCACATCGCATCATTGATCCCTTAAAACTCTCGGCTGGTTCACTAATTGCGCGCGATCACGCTACTGGCGAGGTTCAAACCTTTAGAATTGCACGCATAACAGGAGTGGCGGCGATATGACGAGCACGAATGAGGCTAAATACGGCAGACTTGACCCTATGTTGGCTGCGATTGAAGCTTTGGTGCGATGTGAATCGCCAACTGAAGATATTGCCGCTTGCCAGAACGTGGTTCGTTTAGCAAGTGATATCGCAACTCGCGTTCTCGGTACACCCGCGCAAATAAAAGAGATTAAAGGACGCCCCGTATTTTGGTGGGGCGCTAGTCAACCAGAAATACTTTTACTCGCTCACCTTGACACTGTTTGGCCGCACGGTTCTTATCAACCTCTCTGGGAAGTAAACGGTGATGTTGTTCGTGGTCCTGGTGTCTTTGATATGAAAGCGGGCTTTGTGCAAGCTTTATTTGCACTAAAAGATATTGTTGGCGCTGCAGATCGTGTCGCCCTTGTTGCAACAACTGATGAAGAGACCGGTTCTTTTGCATCGCGAGAATTGATAATGGAGTTATCTGCCGCTGCCAAAGCAGTTTTAGTTTTAGAAGCATCACTTGATGGCAAAGTTAAGACTGGTCGCAAAGGCACAGCGATGTACAAGGTAACTGTTCAAGGCTTGGCATCTCATGCAGGCCTAGAACCAGAAAAGGGTGTTAACGCAACCGTTGAAATCGCCCACGTAGTTCTCCAACTTGCTGCGCTAGAGAATAAAGAGCACGGAACAACAGTTGTTCCGACTTTGTTAAAGTCTGGAAACAGCGCTAATACGGTTCCAGATCAAGCAATTCTTGAAATCGATGCGCGATCTTTTGCACAATCAGAGATTGAACGAGTTGATGCAGCAATTAAATCTCTCAAGGCAACCGTTTCTGGTGCACGTTTAGAGATTACAGGTGGACTAAACCGTCCGCCACTGCAGCCATCATCAACGAAAGCGTTGTACGAGCAGATTGAAGTAGTTGCAAAATCAATTGGAATGGCGCCGCTAGGTTGTGCCGAAGTTGGTGGAGCCAGCGATGGTAATTTCGCAGCTGCCGCTGGCGCGCAGGTTCTTGATGGTTTGGGTGCAGTCGGTGGCGGTGCACACGCGCCAAGTGAATGGCTAAGTTTGAAATCCATCGAAGAACGCAGCGCTTTGCTACACGCATTTATTAAAGATTTGCTGAAATGATCGAAGGCCCGCTAATAGTTCAGAGCGATAAAACGCTTCTGCTAGATATCGATCATCCTCTTTCGACAGAATGCCGTCGTGCGATTGCGCCATTTGCTGAACTAGAACGTTCGCCAGAACATATCCATACCTATCGCTTAACCAACTTGGGCTTATGGAATGCGCGCGCAGCAGGCCACGATGCAGAGCTAGTAATTGATACTTTGATCAAATATTCGCGATACGCAGTTCCGCACTCACTTCTTGTAGATGTCGCCGAAACTATGTCGCGCTACGGACGTTTGCGTTTAGAAGCCGATCCAGTGCACGGGTTAATCTTGATCACAACCGATGTGGGTGTTTTAGAAGAAGTTATTCGCGCTAAGAAGATTGCGCCACTCTTGGGTGCACGCATCGATCCCGAAACAATTATTGTCCATGCAAGTCAGCGTGGTGCAATAAAGCAATCACTGCTTAGACTCGGTTGGCCGGCCGAAGATTTTGCGGGATATGTTGATGGCCAAGCCCATGAGATTGCACTCAAGCAAAATGATTGGAAGATCCGCCCTTATCAAGAGTTAGCAGCTGAAGGATTTTGGCACGGTGGTTCAGGGGTTGTAGTTCTTCCTTGCGGTGCAGGAAAGACAATTGTTGGCGCAGCCGCAATGGCACACGCCAAAGCAACAACTTTAATTTTGGTCACCAACACCGTGGCGGCGCGACAGTGGCGCGAAGAACTTTTGCGCAGAACCACGTTAAATGAAGATGAAATTGGTGAATATTCTGGAGCGAAGAAAGAGATTCGTCCAGTAACAATTGCGACTTACCAAGTGATGACTAAGAAAAAAAATGGTGTTTACTCGCATTTAGATTTATTTGATACCCACGACTGGGGTCTGATTATTTATGATGAAGTGCACCTACTTCCTGCGCCAATCTTCCGATTTACTGCAGATATTCAATCGCGACGTCGCCTAGGCCTTACCGCCACTTTGGTTCGTGAAGATGGCATGGAAGGTGAAGTGTTTTCACTTATTGGACCAAAGCGTTTTGATGTACCTTGGAAAGAGATTGAGGCGCAGGGCTATATAGCGCCAGCAGAATGTATTGAAGTCCGAGTAAATCTAACTGAAGCAGAACGACTTTCTTATGCAACCGCAGAACCAGAAGAGCGATATCGCTACTGCGCGACTACCAGAACTAAGCGCAATGTCGTTGAAAAATTGGTAGATCTTCACGCAGGAGAACAGATACTTGTTATTGGTCAATACATCGATCAATTAGATGATCTCTCTGAAACACTTGGTGTTCCGGTAATTAAAGGTGAGACTCCGATTAAAGAACGTGAAAGGCTATTTGCTGCATTCCGCACAGGCGAAATTACTTGCTTAGTCGTTTCAAAAGTTGCTAACTTTTCGATTGACCTTCCAGAGGCAACAATTGCTATCCAAGTATCTGGCGCATTTGGTTCACGCCAGGAAGAAGCGCAAAGACTTGGACGTATCGTCAGGCCAAAGGCCGATGGCCGTGGAGCAAAGTTTTACTCTGTGGTTTCGCGCGACACTATCGATCAAGATTTTGCACAGAACCGCCAACGCTTCCTCGCAGAGCAAGGTTATTCATATCGAATTATTGACGCTGACGATGTTTTTCAAGGGAAGATCTAAATCTTATTGGATCGACTTTATAAAAGTCGTGGCGCTCTCCATCAATGTGAATAACTGGAACCTCGTGCCCGTACAGCTTTTCTAATTCATTTAAGCCATCAATATATTTTATTTCTATCTCAAAGTTAAGCTCATCCTTTAATTCTGTAAGGGTTGTTTCGGCAACTTCACAAAGGTGGCACCCATGTCGCGAATAGATTGTGACTAAGTTACTCATTTTTTCTTATTTGACTTTGAGGTAAAGGCTCGATCAACTAACTCTTGAATAACTAAGGTCGCATCACCTTTCGCACGATACAAATTCTCTTCGGCGTTTTTCAAAACCGTTTCGGCAGTTGTCTTCGTAACCGTGCCGACTAGTGGGCCATACTTCTTTGAGAAAATCGTGTGAGCTAATTGTCCAATTGCGCTAGCTAACTCCCCGCGGGCTTCATCTAAAGTGGGTTCAGGCCGTGCTGATTCTGAGGAAAAGTTAAGAACCACTGGTCGCTCAGATTTCATTCGAGCAATTACCTGACCCAAATCACTTTGTGCGCTATCGGAAGACATGGAGACATTCTCGCATCCTGATACCGTTGGGCGCTATGGCGAGCAAAAATGTGAGATCTTTGAAGCGATCCTTCGCCATAACCCTATCTTTTGCCATCTTTTTCGCGGGATTCACTGCTCCTGCATCTTCTCAATCTCAAGTTTTAGTTAGACCAGCCACACAATGGGGAAATGTTTACGCGGCTCCTGCAACTACTAGCCCGCAATTACCAAAACCAAAGGTTGCTTATTTAGAGAAGAAGGCGAAAATTGTTGTTAAATACAATAATTTTCCGAAATGGACAGAGGCCCAAGTTCAGGCCGCTGTTGATGTTTGGGCTGAGAATTTTGAATCTAAGGTTCCTATCCATATAGAAGCAACTTGGGGGCGCTCATCTTCATTTAGTATTTTAGGAAGTGCTCGCCCCGGAAGTTATTTTTCAAATTTTGTAGGCGCTCCTGATCCAAGTCTCTGGTATCCATCAGCTCTGGCTAATGCTTTAGCCGGCCAAGACCTTGATGGGGATAATCCAGAAATAATCATCACGGTGAATTCGCTAGCAAGTTGGTATCGCGGTGGCGGAGTTGGCCCCAGCAAAACTGAATACGATCTGCAATCTGTGATGCTGCATGAAATAGCACACGGCCTGGGATTCTTATCTACCGATAGTTACGATGAATTCTTTGGGTACGGATCAATTGATCAACCAACTCCTTATAGCGCTTATGTCCAAACCGGCGATGGTCGCAGGCTTTCTGACCTTCCCTCGCCATCACTGGAACTCGGTGAAGCGCTAACTTCAAAATTAGTTTGGTCTGGTGCCAACGGAATTGCCGCAAATGGTGGAGTTAAGCCGCTTCTTTACACGCCAAAGAAATATGAAGATGGATCTTCGATTAGCCACCTGGATGAAGCAACTTTTGATAACGCTGGCAAGAATGCTGTGATGTCACCGAACTTGGCGGCGGGTGAAGTTTTTCATGAGCCAGGGCCTTTACTGCTTGCGATGATGCAAGATTTGCGCGTTAAACCGCCGGTAGGAATTGCAGTTGGTATCCCTCAGATAGTCCGCAATGCCGAAGCACTGATTTCTGATTCTGGTGCGATAGTTAAATTCGAGCCACCGGCTAATGCCCGCGCCGCTCAAATAACTAGTTACACAGTAAAGAACGATAAAACTGGCGCGGAGAAGAGCTTTACCAACAGCCCAGCGATTTTTTCTGGGCTAAAGAATGGAACTTCTTATACCTTTACTATAACTGCATCAAATTCACTCGGAACTTCTTTGCCAGTCACGACAAATGCAATAACTCCAAAGGCTGCTTGGAGTAAGACTGTTATTGATTCCAGCGCCGATGCTAAGAATTTGACCGCGGTTACATTTAATGCAAATCCAGCAATTGTTTATCTGGATTCAAAGAGTGGTGCTTTGAAAGTTGCCCTGTGGAACGGGAAACTTTGGATCAAATCAAATGTAGATGGGCGTGGTGGATCGGCTGGCCGAACCAGGAATCCAATTGCTGGCGATGTATCCGCATGCGTAAGTGGATCTGGCAAGGCGCAAACCTTACATATGTTCTACGCAGATTCTGTTAATAAAGATCTTAGATATGCCACCTACGATGGAAAGACATTTAAATTTGAAGTTGTTGACGGTAATGGCTCTGCCGTAAACAATTATGAAGATCCCATTCGAGTGCGCACCGCTAGCGATGTGAGCGTCTCGAATGCCTGTTCAGTTAGCGCCATTGGCGTACAAGTTTTTTATCGTGATGAGTCACAAGGAATCTTATTAGGTGCTGTGAAAGCTAAAGGCAGCAATGAATGGAAATACGAACTTGTCGATGGTGATCGCAAAACTGATGACCGGACAACCGGAGATGTTGCTTTTCATTTAGATGCTTTATTCGATGGGAAAAGCACCATTTTGCTTTATGACTCAGTCTTGACAATTAATCAGCGCAAAGTTGCGACCTCTGGTGCGATTCGCGTTGCCCAAAGAATTGGAACAAATCCAGGATCTTGGCGCTACACAACTCTTGATACATCTGCAGGTCCTATTGCCGTTGTTGGGTATGACGTGGAACTACAAAAAGGTGCGCGTGGAATATTGGCAACTTGGTTAACCTCATCCACTTTGACTCTGCCCAAGGCTGAACAAATCCGTTGGGCTTATTTAGCGGCTCCAAAAGTAATAAAGACTTTGCCAACCCCTGGCTATGGAACTCCAAGTAAATACTTGAGCAGCAACGGTTCGATCACAATCTTTAACTGTCAGGACAGACTCTGCGCTATTGATCTATCGGCTCAGACTCTCTCCCTTGTAACAAAAGAGCAGAACGCCGATGGTTTTGATTCGGCATGGATAGTTCTCAAAAACGCTCGTTATTTAGTTGCTGGTATCGGTAACAAACTAGTTTCGCTACGTGCTGCTTAAATTATTTACCTGTAGCCCGTAAAATATCTCCGGAGGAAGTTAAAACTACAAGCCCACCTTCGGCAGAGTAACCCGCCGCAAAAGGAGCACTTAGCAGCGAATCGGTAAATGCTTCAATCAGAACTCCTTTGCTATCAAATTGCAGCGCAACTGATTGTCCTTTTTTCTGCTTCCAACCAGTCACACCTTTAAGCGCTGCAGTGGATTCAAAAATCACAAAAACCGAACCTTTACTTGCGGAAGTTGCCAAACTTGTTCCGCTAGATGGATAACGAGTTGTCCAAGTTGGTACAAAAGCAGGATTGAATTTTGTTATAGCCGTTTCAATTTTCTTTCCACTCTTAACAACCCCCGTTAACAAGTTTGTTGCCGTTGCACTCTGCCAATCGCGGATTGCTCCAGAGGCCGAGCTGCGCACAACACTTGAAATCGAACCGACCTTAGAAACTTTCATTAAAATGCCATCGACTTTGCCTGCTAATTTTTTGCCGCCTAGCGTTTCGCTGCTAGAACCGAATAAAGAAGTCGATCCGTCTGCGGCACGGAAGATCACATTGAATTTACTTTTAGTAGTTCCAATTTTAACTTCTTTATCCAGCTTTCCACCTTTTACCAAGACAAGTGCTTGGCCACCTTCTCGGGATAATAAAATTGATACTCCTGTGGTGTTAACAGAAATCCCATCAACAATGGCTGGTTGGGTTGCCTTTAAATCTATTTGTGACAATAGATCACCTGTTGGCGAAATCTGCCACAGAGAAATCTGTTTCATGTCACCGCGTATTTCAGTTGGAATTTCCACGGTCACAGAATCTGGATTTAGCGCTCCAGCAATAGCGGTAAAGGTTTCTGCAGGAGTAACTAAAGCGCTATTTCCTACCAACCAGATTGACCCTTGCGCATCCACGCTGATTGCAGTTGCGACCTCATCGCCGCCCGAATCGATGGTTTTAGACCATATTTGCGCGCCGGCAAAGTCGATGGCACGCAGCTCAATATCTGAACTCTGTCCAACTAGGTTGGCATAAGTAATTACCGCTTTACTTGTTACGACCATTCCTTCAGCGTTTACATCTTTGGTTAATTGCACAAATTGCTTTATTGCAATCGTTTTTGGCGCTGCATGGACAATAGGCGCGATGGCAACTGCTAGTGCAATTGCTGCGAGAAATGATTTTTTAAGCGAGTTCTTGCGAACGATCACGCGCTGCCTTCATTGCTTTTGCTACTGCATTAGAAATATCAGAGTCGTTAAATGAATTTAGCGCTGCAAAAGTTGTCCCGTTTGGGCTTGTTACCTTTTCGCGCAGCGTCGTTGGGCTATCTCCTGATTGATCAAGTAACTTTGCGGCTCCGACCATTGTTTGAATCGTTAACGTTGTGGCATCAGATTGAGAGAGCCCAAGTGCAACCGCTCCTTCAACCATAGCTTCTACAAATCTAAAGAAGTAAGCCGGACCAGATCCGCTAGTTGCGGTTACCGCATCTTGCAGATCCTCAGCTACTTCAATTACCTTTCCGACTGCGCCTAGGAAGCCAAGGACAAATTGGCGCTGTTCTGCAGTTACCAGCGCGCAGCAAGAAATTGCGGCCATGCCAGCACCAACCAAAGTTGGGGTATTAGGCATAACTCTGATTACAGGGTTGGCTTTAGTTCCAATTAAATCGGCGATGCCGCGTATCTGCTTACCTGCCACAAAAGATATAACTAAGCAGCCAGGGCGAATATCAGACTTTATCTCCTGAAGTACCGCTGCCATATCTTGTGGTTTGACTACCAATAAAATCATGTCGCACTTAGCAATATTTTCGCTCAATGAAGCCCTTGATACTTTATATCGATTGGCTAATTCAAGTGCTCGCTCTTCGCGCTTTTCAGAGATAGTGATCGCACTAGGTGAAATTCCATATGTAATCAACGCCGAGATAAGGGCTTCGCCCATTACCCCTGCACCAATGACGGCAACCTGTTTTTCTGAATTAGCCATAGCGAAAGAGTACGCGTAGGCTCTGCACCTATGTCAGAAATAAAGCCAGGTTTCGCACGCGATTGGGTGGAATTTACCGACCCCAATGATGAGGA
>Ga0209442_1000967_pt1 | contig 16634 bp, 17 predicted proteins | sample LauGreSBDMM110DD_2_FD_187565 | JGI IMG/M metagenome (GOLD analysis project Ga0209442, IMG submission 187565) | Freshwater lake microbial communities from Lake Michigan, USA - Sp13.BD.MM110.DD (SPAdes) (version 2) | ecosystem: Environmental > Aquatic > Freshwater > Lake | place: Lake Michigan...
AGCAGAGCAAGGAGATCCAGGGGATCTTCAAGGTACTCCGCGTTGTGCTTATCGCCACGTGGGGCGTCTACCCAATCGCCTATCTCCTTCCAACGATTTCGACCAGCCTCGGCCTGACGGCTGGGGATGGCCTCGTGCTGAAGCAGATTGGTTACACGATCGCGGACATCCTGGCGAAGCCAGGCTACGGTCTCCTCATTTGGAAGATCGCAACCCTGAAGAACTCAGGCCGCTAAATCGATCAAACACGCGACTCGTGTCGCGTAGAAAAGGCCCGGGGGAAACCCCGGGCCTTTTCATATCCTGCTGATACTGGAGTTTGAGCGCTCCACGCGTTACGCTGCGGCTATGTCGCAGCAGAAGAAACAAACGAAGAGTCGCTTCCGAGTGCGCTGGCGCTACTTCGTCACACTAGCTTCCCTCTGCACGGTTGCTGCCGTATTGCCAATCCTCATTGTTGCCGCGCACTTTGCACTCAGCGGCTTCAAAGGGAATGCGTTTGATGAGAGCGGCTACGGCGTGTTCCTATGGCTACTCGTCATCACCGTGCCGTACAGCATCGCCATCTTCGTGCTCGGCAGCATCGTCGGTGCGCTCGTTGAGATCGTGCGCTACCTACGCCGATAACTGCGCGTATTGAGGTTGAATCTGTTGCTTCGCATTTGAGCGGGGCAGTGGTCGGAGCGACAGGATTTGAACCTGCGACCTCTTGCCCCCCAGGCAAGCGCGCTACCAAGCTGCGCTACGCTCCGTTCGATTTGTGAGCCGGGATTCTAGCAGCGCTTGTGGCTAATGCCACTCCCCTGTTGGAGCGCGGCCCAAAAGTCCCTGGGCGAGACGCTCAATGGAGACACCGTGTTCAAGTGCGGCGACGACCGCGGCGGTGATGGGGATCTCCACGCCGAGCTTTGCGGCGAGCTGCAGTGCGCCATGTGCGGTAGGGATCCCCTCAACGGTCGCACCGATCTTCTCTACGGCGGCAGCGACGGGCATTCCAGAGGCGAGCAGCTCACCAAGGCGTGCGTTGCGCGAACCGGTGTTTGATGCGGTGAGGGCAAGGTCACCAACGCCAGCGAGTCCGAAGGCGGTTTCGCTTCGTCCACCGCACGCCTCGGCAAGTCGCGCCATCTCCGCAACACCACGCGCTAAGAGGGCGGCGGCGGCATTCTCGCCGTAGCCGAGTGAGCGGATACCGCTCACGGCGATTGCGAGCACATTCTTCAGCGATCCTGAGATCTCGACGCCGATTGGGTCATCGCTCAGGTAGAGACGGAAGGTTGGGCGAGCCAAGAGTTGCAGCACTGCGTCGCGGCCCTCGCCACGTGCGGCGAGTACCGCTGCGGCTGGCTTCCCTGCGGCGATCTCGCCTGCAAGGTTCGGCCCAGAGAGGATCAGGATTGAAGCGGGATTTGCTCCAGCTGCAGCCGCAGACTCCGAGGTGCGCTCCCCCTCTCGGCTGAGTCCCTTGGAGGCGATTACGATCTTCGCGACGCCAGCCCCTGCACGCGGCAGAGCGTGTCGAATTGCGTCTGACGGCACGGCGATCACCAGAAGGTCCCCTGCGCCGAGTGGAGCAAGCTCCTCTTCAGTTGAGCGCACGCGGACCGATGGAGAGAGCGTGACGCCAGCAAGGCGGCGGGGATTCTGATGGCTCGCGGAGATCGCCGCTGCCTCAGCGGCGGTGTGTGCGATCAGCTCGATCTCGGCGGTGGGTGTGCCTTCTTGCGGATGGCTCCAGAGTGCGGCGAGCGCGGTCCCCCAGGCGCCAGCGCCAAGGATGCGAATCATCGAGAGCCGCCTCCGGTGCGCCCGCCACCCTTGCCACGCTCACGACCCTCTTCGGCGGAGCGCTCGCGCACCACGATCCGGATCGGCGTGCCGTTGAGCGGGTAGCGCTCACGAATCTGATTCTCAAGGAAGCGCTGCCAACTGAAGTGCACCTGCGCTGCGTTGCGGGCGAAGAGGACGAAGGTGGGGGGCGGCGTGGCCGCCTGCGCCGCGTAAAGAATCTTCGGTCGCTTACTCCCGCTATGTACCGGCCCCTGCCGAGCGACCGCCTCAGCGACGAGGCGATTCAGCGCGCCCGTCGGGATGCGCAGCTGCCGCGCGTCAGCCGCCGCGATAGCCGCATCAAGCACCTTCGTGGCGCGAAGTCCGGTCAGTGCAGAGATGGAGACGATCGTCGCAAAGTCAAGGAAGGGCGCCTGGCGGCGAATCAGGCCCATCGCCGTGTCAAAGGTGAAGCCATCCTTATCGACCAGGTCCCACTTATTCATCACGATGACGAGCCCCTTCCCAGCGTCAATCACCGAACCCGCTACATGAAGGTCCTGCGCCTGGAGTCCTGTCGATGCGTCAATGATCAGCAGGGCGACGTCAGCACGGTCAAGTGCGGCGACCGATCGGACGGTGGCGTATTTTTCTGCAACTGGTCCTGAAGCGATCTTGCCACGACGCTTGATCCCCGCGGTATCAACGAGCGTGATGTGACGGCCGGCGTGTTCGATCTGGTCGTCAATCGCGTCGCGCGTTGTTCCTGGCACATCGCTCACCACCGTTCGCTCCTCACCGAGGAGCTGGTTCAGGAGGCTTGACTTGCCAACGTTTGGGCGACCAACAATCGCAACCGTTACTTCGCCCTCGCGTGTCTGCACGCCGCTATCCGCGGGGAGCCCGCGCAGGCTCTCAATGAGCACGTCAAGCAGGTCGCCCGAGCCGATCCCATGCTGCGCGCTGACTGGATAAATCGCATCAAAGCCGAGTGAGGCAAACTCGTGCGAGGCACGCTCGCGATCAATGTTGTCCGCCTTATTCGCGGCGAGGAGGATCGGCTTCCCGCTTTTGCGCAGCAGTAGCGCCACCTCGGCGTCGCCTGGGTTTGGGCCGGTTGCGGCATCCACCACCAAGATGATGAGATCGGCGTTCGTTACTGCGATCCGCGCCTGATCCTGCACCGCAACGTCAATCACGTCGCCCTGCGACGGCTGCATCCCGCCAGTGTCAACGAGACGGAAGCGAAAGCCGTTCCAGTCGGCGATCGCGATCAGTCGATCGCGTGTTGTCCCTGCGCGATCCTCAACCACGGCGCGGCGCTCGCCAACGAATCGATTGAAGAGCGTGCTCTTCCCAACGTTCGGCCGACCAACCAGTGCAACGAGCGGTAGCCGCTCCTGCGTGATCTCTTCCACCGCGATCCCTGCGCGCTCAGAGCGCCGGGTCACTGGGTATCCGAAGTGCTAAGTGATGTAGTGCGGTACTGCGGCGTTGCCGCGGCGGCGAGCGCCTCATGCGCAATCTCTGCCGCCTTCACCTTTATGCCCTCCGTGCCAGCAAGCTGAACGATGGTTCGCACGACCACCTCAAGGTCTTCAATCGGGGTGCTCGTACCACCGGTTACCCCGACACGCTTCACGCCGGCAAACTGCGCCGCATCGGTAAGCTCCTTCGCAGATTCGATCTGCAGTGCACGCGTCCCATTGATCTCGCAAAGTCGCGTCAGCTCTTTCGTGTTGGCACTCTTACTCCCGCCAACAACGACCATCAGGTCAACCTCTCGCGCCGCCTCCAGTGTGTCCTCTTGACGACGGATTGTGACGGGGCAGACGGTGTTGACCACCTTGAGCTCATGACAGCGTGAGACCATGAAGGCGGCGAGGCGCTCAAATTTCCATGGTGGTTGCGTTGACTGCGTGATCAGCGCCATCCGCTTTCGGCGTGGAATCTTGACCCAGTCCTCCTCTTCGTCAACCAAGATCGCGTTTGGCGCGAAACCGAGGAGGCCGACAACCTCCGGGTGGTTCGGCGTTCCAAGGAGCACGATGTCGTACCCCTCGTCCACGAGCTTCGCTAACTCACGATGCTCCTGCACTACCCAGGTGCAGGTACCATCGATCACCTCAAGGCCACGACTCACTGCACGCTCCAGCACTTCAGGGGTGACGCCATGTGCGCGGATCACCACCGCCGCACCCTCCTTGACCTGATCAAGGCTCTCAACGTTCTCGATGCCGCGCTGGTGCAGGTCGGCGATCAGCCCCTCGTTGTGCACCACGTGGCCGAGCGTGTGGGTCGCCTTCCCCTCCGCACTCGCAAGCTTCGCCTTATCAATCGCCTCGCGGACGCCATAGCAGACGCCGGTACGGCGGGCGATACTGATGCTCTCAACGCTTCCCATGCGCCGATTATCCCCTAGTCGGCTCCTCGGAGTCCCAGCCACGCGTCAGACGGCGCGCCGGAGGCTCTCTGAGCCCCCAGCAGGGGCGAAACCTGCGGCTTAGGGGCGGCGGTAGTCGGCGGGGAGGAGGGCTGCGACTGCGTCGTGGATCGCTCCGCTCACCGTGGCGAGCTCTGGGCGCTCACCCACTGGGTGCGTAAAGCGGAGTGGTGCGCCGATCGTCAAACGCACCTGGTCTACGCGGCGTGGGAGCAGTGCGCCTGGCGCCCACATCCGCTCCGTGCCACTCACCGCAACGGGGAGGACCGGTACGCCGCTGCGCAGCGCCAACAGCGCAACGCCATCACGGAATTCGCCGATGCGCCCATCTCGTGAGCGCGTCCCCTCTGGATAGATGCCGAGCACCTGGCCGTTACGCAGCACACTCTCCGCTAAGCGGAAGGCTTCGAGATCGGCGCTCCCCCTGCGCACACCGAAGACACCGTTGATGCGCAGGAAACTCCCGAGGAGTGGCCAACGCAGCGCCTCCGCCTTCCCCATCCAATTGATGGCGCGGCCCGTTGCTGGCGTCAGCCAGCAGGCGAGAAAGACAGGATCAACCCAGGAGATGTGGTTGCCAGCAAGGATGACACCACCTTGGCGCGGAAGGTGCTCCAGCCCATCCACAGCCACCTCGCGAGCAAGGCGCCGAATCACCCATGCGCCGAACGCATCGGAGAGTCGCATGCCGAGTGGTGGACGCTCCAGCCCCATCCTGCGCTAGCGACGAGCCTGGCGCACGATGAGGTCCACCACGTCAGTGAGACCGAGATCGTCGGTCAGAATAACCTGCGCATCGTCGGCGGCGCGAAGTGGCGCAACGGCTCGCGTGCGATCCTCCTGATCACGTGCCAAAAGGCTCCGCAGCGCCTCGTGATGTTCAGCTGATCCCGCCGTATACCCACGCTGCAGCGCCCGACGCAGCGCCCTCGCCTCAGCAGATGCGTCAAGGAAGAACTTATGGCGCGCCTCCGGATAGACAACCGTCCCTATATCTCGCCCAGCCAAGACCACACCGCCGCGCATCGCAATCTCGCGTTGAATGGTGCGCAGTGCGGCACGCACATCTGCGAGGGCAGCGACGGCGGCGACCGCCCGCTCAACCGCCTCGCTCTCGAGCTCGCTCGCAGCAAAGTTTCGGTCATCGACAATGATTGAGGCACCGCCGCTCTCAAGGTCAACGTCGGTAAGGTGCGCGAGCTGCACGACCTGCTCAATCTGCGCCGTACTCAACTTGTCCGCGCTTGCCAGACCATCGAGCTGCGCGCCCGCATCGAGCGCTGCGCGCGTGACGGCACGATAAAGCAGCCCAGTATCAAGGAAGCCGTAGCCGAGCTCCGCCGCAACTCGCGTGCCGACGCTACTCTTCCCGCTTGAGGCGGGTCCGTCAATTGCAACCTGCGTCATCGTCGCACTCGGCTCAGCCCGCAGCGCGGCTGCCGACCGCAAGGAGGATGCTGCCGAGCTCCCTACGCTCGTCTGCCTCAAGCGGCCGTGATGCGCCAACCTGAATACCTGCGAGATGGACGGGGCCAAAGGAGATGCGGATCAGGCGACGAACCGGTCGACTGATCGCACCGTAGAGGCGGCGAACCTCGTGGTGGCGCCCTTCGCCAAGTGCGATGTAGCTCCACTGTGCGGGATCGGACCCGTCATCAAGCACATCCGCTGGGAGTTGGTCTTCTGGTCGAATGTCGCGCGCATCAAGCGCACGCGCCCAGCCATCTGTCAGGCGAATGCCGGCGCGAAGTCGTGTCTGCTCTGCGTGACCGAGCGGCTGGTCACACATCACCGCGTACCCGCGCTGCAGCCCAGCACGTGGATGTGCAATTGGTGAGACGAGTCGGCGCTCTGGCGTCAGCAGGAGCAGCCCCTCACTCTCACGGTCGAGCCGGCCAATAGAGAGCATGCGCGTCGCACGCTCTTCGCCAAAGAGTGGCGTCAGCGCCTGCGGCAGCGTGATCTCGGCGTGTGGATCGGCGTGTGTGGTGGTCACCCCCCACGGCTTATGCCAAGCGAGAAGTTCGGCGCCGCCGAGTGGGTCACTCGTATCTACTGTGGTTGCGCTACGAGCCTGCAGCGCCTGCCCGTCAAGCTCGAGTGGCGTTGAGGGCTCAAAGCGCTCGCCGAGCTCTACCTTGCGTCCAGCGCTCGTGACACGCTGCGCGGCGATCGCGGCGTCAGCGCCACGGCGAGAGAGTCCAGAGCGTTCGGCAACGAGGACGTTGACGCGGATGAGGTCAGTCAGCGAGTGCTCCTTCGCCAGCTGGCGAACTTGGCCCTTCGGCGTCGTCCGTATCCGCCGCCCCCCTACCACCTGGCGCTTCGCTGGCGAGTTGCAGGTGGAGGAGTGATTCAGCATCCCCTTCAAGTGCGGGGAGGTCGGTCAGCGAAGAGAGTCCAAACTTCCGCAAGAACTCGAGCGTTGTTGCGTAACGGTGCGGGCGCCCAGCGGTCTCAAGGCGATCAACCTCCTCAATGAGGCCACGCTCAAGCAAGACGCGAAGGCCGTAGTCGGCATCAACGCCGCGGATCTCTTCAATCCCCGCCTTCGTCACCGGTTGGCGATATGCAATCACGGTGAGCGTCTCTAGTGGGGCAGCGGTCATATCGGATCCACCGGTACCGATCCATGCCAACACGGCGCGCGCCTGCTCTGGTCCACTCGTCAACTGCAGCTCATCACCGTGCGTCAGCAGGGTGATGCCACGGCTGGTGAGGCTCTTCTGCAGTTCGGTCACTAGTCGGTCGAAAGCGGCGCGATCCGTCTCAAGCAGTTTCGCCGCCTCCTTGCGTGTCAGGGGGCGATCAACAACGAAGAGGAGTGCCTCAAGGTCCGCCGCCGTTGCGGGGTGTGTCCGCTCAGGGAGGTTCACCTTCGCCTGGCGCTTCTCGTCGCTCATCGCTCCCCCTCTTGCATAGATCACTCGCTCGCTATGCGCTCGCGCGCTCAGTAATGATGATCGGTCCCCAGAGAGTCTGCTGGCTCACCTCAACTTCATGGCGCTTTGAGAGCTCAAGGAGGGCGAGGAAGGTCACCGCAATGAACGAACGATCCTTACGGCCGCCGAGGAGTGTCTCCAGATCAACGCCAACAAGTCCGTTGAGCCGCACCGCTTCGCGGATCGCGGCGAGCCGGTCGCCAATAGAAACCTTCAGGCCGACTGGTGCCATCGCCAGCGCGGCGAGCGGGCGCCGACGAGCGGCAATCCTCGACATCGCGCGGGCGAGTCGACGCGGGTCGGACTGCACCGGAACGAGTGGCTCAGTGAAGACCGGCTTCGGCTGTGGCAGGAGGCGTGTCGGCTGCTCACGCTGCCAGAGCGGCATCAGCATGCGATCGCCGAGCACGCGCGCAGCATCACGGAAGACGCGGTAGCGCACCAGTCGCGCACGCAGATCGACCGCGTCATCAACATCATCAAGATCATTCGCCTCAAGCGCCGCTGCCGTGATCGGTCGCGGTAGAAGGGCGCGACTCTTCAACACGATGAGCTGCGCTGCAACCGAGACGAATGCAGAGAGTGTCTCTAGGCGATCGTCTGGGATCTCTGCGAAGAAGCGGAGGAACTCGTCGGCGAACGGTGCAAGCGGAACGCGGCAGACATCAAGTTCGTCGCGCTCGATGAGCGCCAGGAGGAGACCGTACGGGCCGCTAAATTCACCGAGCGCCACATAGGAGCGGGTCCGACCGAAGAGGCCCCCCTGCTCACGGCGGAAGACGACCCCCTCAATATCGGCAACGGCGGGATCCGGAAGTTCAAACCCCTCCGCAATCACCGAACGGTTCATCTCACTCCCCCTCCTATCTCAGGTGAGAGGATACGCGCCCCGCGCCGCTCGCGGGGGCAGGGAGCGCGCCGCGGCTCATCCAGGGCCTAACAGGAGTTCCGTTAGACCGAAGCTGAGGCTACCGAGAAGGCTGCCAAGCGGGGTGAAGAAGATGATCGCAATCACGATCGGGAAGGCGAAGCGTGAGGCGCTCACCCCCTCTACTTGATCAGCGAGGCGTGGGGAGAGTAACCCGAGCAGGCCGACGAGGACCGCGCGTCCATCAAAAGGCGGGATCGGCAGCAGGTTCAGGAAGAAGAGTGCCACGTTGTAGTAGGTGAAATACAGCAGGAAGAAAGCGATGAAATCTGGCAGCAAGGGGCCATCAAGAACGCGGTAGAGTCCCGCAACCACTACGGCAAGGAGGAGGTTGCTAATCGGCCCAGCGAGCGCCACGGTTGCCCATCCAAGAGCGCCGCCTCGTAAACTTTGTGGCAACACTGGCGTCGGCTTTGCCCAACCAATCATCCAGCCCCCAGAGATCGCAGAGAGGATAAGAAGTCCGGCTCCAAGTGGATCAATGTGCCGACGCGGATCAAGCGAAACACGGCCGAGGGCACGCGCATGTCCATCACCCAGCCGCCACGCCATGGTGGCGTGCGCCGCTTCATGAACAGGGAAGCTAATGATCAATAGAAGCACCGCTGCGGCAAGGGAACCAATCGTCTCTGCGTCCATATCCCAATCCTATCGCTTAGGCGCGTGGATGGGCGCGCTTATACGCGTCGCGGACGTGACTCCCAAGCAGGTGCGTGTAGAGCTGCGTTGTAGCGATATCGGCGTGCCCGAGCAGTTCTTGGACCACGCGAAGGTCGGCACCGCCATCAAGGAGGTGCGTCGCAAACGAGTGCCGCAACGTGTGCGGGTGAATCTCTCTGCCGAGACCGGCGGCACTGGCGGCGGTTCGGATCGTCGTCCATGCCGCCTCACGGCGAAGGCGAGCGCCACCACGCGCCAGCAGGAGTGCCGATGGCTCAGGGGCTGCGGCGCCGCTTCGAGCTGAAGCGCCAGCATGCGTCGCGCGTCCTGCGTCTAGATATGTCCGCACCGCATCAGCCGCCGGCTCTCCAATCGGGACGACTCGTTCACGCCGTCCCTTCCCAAAAAGTCGCACTGTCCCTTCAGTGAGATCAATCCCATCGAGATTGAGATCTACGATCTCGCTGACACGACCACCCGATCCGTAGAGGAGCTCACCGAGTGCACGCGCGCGCTGCGCATCAGCTGTTGCAAGATCGCTGCTATCGCGCGGGGCGGCGAGCGCCATAAGGAGCCGCTCAACTTCGTCCGGTCGCAGCACGGCGGGGAGGCTGCGTCGCGTGCGCGGTAGGTCAATCTCGCCACTCAGCGACCGCGTCAGCTCACCCTCCCCCTCTGCAAATCGGTAGAGCACACGGAGCGCTGCGGCGCGGCGACGCTTCGTGGAGACGGCAACGTTCGCATCGGCCAGCCACTCCTGCGCCGCCTTCGCATCACTGCGCCAGGCCTCTCCCGCACCGAGCGATGCGGCAAACGAACGGTAGTCGCCACGGTAGGCCTCAAGTGTGCGCGGTGAGAGGTTCCGTTCAACGCTGAGGTAGACGAGACACGACGCAATGATGCGATCGAGCTGGCTACTCGACGCCGTGCCGCTCATGATCCGTTACGGCCCGCCTTCACCAGAAGCTCACGTGCAGCCGCCTCGGCACCACTCCCAGCACCGTCTCCAGCGAGCATCGAGGCGAGTTCAGCGACACGCTCGGCATCAGAGAGGCGTCGCACCTGTGTGATGGTGCGTCCGCCCTCCTCGCGCTTTGACACATGCAGGTGCACGTCGGCTTGTGCCGCAACTTGTGGAAGGTGGGTGACGCAGAGGACCTGATGCTGCGTGGCGATGCGCTTCAGGCTACGACCGAGCGTCTCACCCGCTCGCCCCCCGAGCCCAGCATCAATCTCATCAAAGATCAGTGTCCGCCCCTCACTCGCGTCACTGAGCGCCTCCTCCAGCGCGAGGGAGACGCGGCTCAACTCACCACCCGAAGCGATCTTTGCGATGGGTGCGGCGGGCTCACCAGCATTCGGCGCGAAGAGATACTCAACCTCATCCCCGCCGCTGCGATCAACAAGGCACGGCACACCATCAACAAGTGGATCGTCGCCCCCGCCACGACGGGGCTGCAGGTCAATCTCAAACGTGGGTGGCAGGGCGAGCGCACTGAGCGCCGTATTCACCGCCTTCTTCAAGCTGCTCGCCCCCGCGCTTCTCGTAGCACGCAACGTCAGCGCCAGCGCGCCGATCTGGCCTGCAAGTTCGGCACGCTCCTTAGTGATCGCCCCCTGACGCGTTGCAGCCCCCTCAAGTCGTTCCACTTCCGCGGCGGCACGCTCTAACGCATCAGCAAGACCGGCCTCATCGGTGCGGAACCTTCGCTCAAGCGAAAGGATCAGGCCGAGTCGCTCCTCAATTTCTGCAACCGGACGTGGCGGAGCTTCAGCGGCGCCACGTCCCGCAACGTCGCGTGCAAGGTCATCAATCTCAATCGCTAGTGCGCTAATGCGCTCTGCTAACGCCGCCGCACCCTCGTCCAGCTTTCGCAGCTCTCCCGCCGTGCGGTCAAGGAGGCGCGATTGGCCCCGCAACCCTGCATCATCACCATCAAGGAGCTCAAGGATCTCGCCACGGAGCGACTCAATACGGTCGCCACTGGATGCGCGGCGCAACTCTTCGCGGAGCCGCTCCCCCTCACCGGGTTCAACCGCCGCAGCGAGGAGATCGTCGCGTTCAGCGCGCGCAATGACCAGCAGCGCCTCACGACGAGCGTCGTCACCGCCGAGCGCCTCAAACTCGCTCAGAAGGCTCGCCCGCGCGTCAACGAGCCCCCCGATCTCTTCACGAAGTACAAGGCTCTTTGACCAGCGATCAAGCAGGTCGCGCTGACGGGATCGATCACCGAGCCGCTGTTGATCATGTTGGCCGTGAATTTCAATGCGCGGCGCAACCTCTGCGGCGAGTCGTCCGATCGTGACGAGTTCATCATCAATGCGCGCCACCGAACGACCCTCCGCGTGAACTTCGCGCACGATGATCTGCTCGCCGCCTTCGCCACTCATGAGGAGGTCCACTCGTAGTCGATCTTCACCAGTACGAATCGCCCCAGCATCTGCACGCGCACCGCGCGCCAGTGCCAGTGCATCCACGATGAGACTCTTTCCGGCGCCCGTCTCGCCCGTCAGGACGGTGAGGCCGGGACCGAACTCTACGCGTACGGCATCAATGATGGCGAGCCCAGCAACGCCAAGCTCACGAATCTGTGAGCCGCCCGCCGCGCTACCCTTCGCCGCACTCACCGCGGAAGGAGATCAACCTTCTGGCGCACAAGGTCCCAGAAGGGTGCAAGTCCATCGAGCTCTGCAAAGCGAATCGGCGCCGCCGCTGCCGCAACCGTCACGCGATCACCAGGTTCGAGTGGCTCGTCAATCCAACCATCAATAGAGATAACCGCCTCCTCCCCTGCAACTACGGTGCAGGTGACGCTCTGATCTCCAGGGACAACAACCGAGCGAAGGGTTGCAAGGTATGCGGCGATCGGTGTGACGATGATGTTGCGGCTCAGCGGATCAAGGATCGGCCCGCCAGCGGAGAAGGAGTAGCCGGTTGACCCAGTTGGTGACGAGATCACCACGCCATCGGCGATGTAGGTGGCAAGGTGACTCTCGCCAATCGCAACATCGAGGCGCACGACACGTGGAAGGTGTCCTCGCGCAACGACCACATCATTTAGCGCGGTGAAGGTGCGCGTTGCTCCCTTTACGCGATGCACCACAGCGCTCAGCGCCATGCGCTCTTGGATGCGCCACTTGCCGTCAGCGAAGGCCTGTAGCGCTACTGCAAGCTGAAAGCTCTCCGAGCGGGCGAGGAAGCCGATCTTCCCGAGGTTCACCCCAAGGAGTGGGACGCCATGCGCTGCGACAGCGGCGGCGGCGCGGAGGAAGGTGCCGTCACCACCAAGTGAGAAGAGCACCTCGCTCCCAGGGAGAGCCTTTGCAATACTCTCCTGCTCCTCTGCGGCGAAACCCCAGTGCTCGATGCCGTGGGCGGCGCACCAACCGGCGGCCTCATCCCACGCCTCAAGGGCGAGATCGTTCGTAGGGTTATAGACAAAACCGAAGCGGCGCATGGTGCCATCATCGCATACGACCCGTGCGCGGTCGCGTACCGCGACTCGCCAAGCGAGGCGCACGCGGGGTGGCTAACGAGCGCGGCGTGCCCCCCATGCGGCGCGAATCTGGCGTTCAATCCCCGCCTCGTCCAGACCGATCAGCGTACGCAGGTCTGAGACGCTTCCGTGGTCCACGAAGGCGCCGGCTGGAATGCCGATGCTGAGCAGCGTGGCGCTGATCGGCTCACCTGTTGCCGCCTGATCCGCGGCGAGCGACTCAGCGACCGCTCCACCAAATCCACCCGCAGTGACGCTCTCCTCCAGCGTGACGATCATCTTGCTGCTGCGACCGAGGCGTCGATAGAGCACATCATCAATCGGGCTCGCCCAGATGGCATTGACAACACCAACGGAGAGCCCGGATCCGCGCAGCTGCTCAGCCACGCGAAGCCCACGCTGCACGATCGGGCCGAAGCCAACAATCACGATGTCGCTCCCCTCGGCGAGCGTCTCCGCCTTTCCGACTGCGATTGGACGCGGCTCACGTGGAGCGACCCCCTCAATGCTGTCACGTGGATAGTGCAACGCGAATGGATGATCTTGCGCAAGTGCCGTACGGACAAGAGCGCGAATCTCCTGCTCATCCTTCGGCGAGGCGATGACAAGACGCGGGATCTGACGCTGTGCGGTGAGCGTGAACATCCCCTGATGGCTGGTGCCATCTTCGCCAACGAGACCGGCGCGGTCCACACCGAAGAGCACTGGCTGGTCGTTCTGGCAGGCGTCGTGGACGATCTGGTCCCAAGCGCGCTGCAGGAAGGTTGAGTAGATCGCAACCACCGGCCGACCGCCGCCCATCGCAATCCCCGTTGCGGTTGCAACGGCGTGCTGTTCTGCGATCCCGACGTCATAGAAGCGATCTGGATATGCGGCGGCAAACTTGTCGAGGCCGGTCCCCGTTGGCATACCAGCGGTGATCGCCACGATACGGCGATCGTCTGCGGCGGCGGCGATCACCTCAGCGGCGAAGAGCGCTGTGTAGTTCGGTCGTTTTGGCGCAGGTGCCTCTGGTACACCGCCACTCTTCCCGTACGAATCTGTTGGGACGCCAACTTCCATCTTCGGCAGAGCTGCGCCGTGGAAGGTGATCGGATCCGCTTCAGCAGGGCGGTAGCCACGACCCTTCTGCGTGCGCACGTGCACGATCACCGGACCTGGCATAGCGAAGGCGGCGTTGAAGGCCTGCTCCATCTGCATCCGGTCATGGCCGTCGAGAACGCCAACATAGGTGATGCCGAGATCTTCAAAAAGACGTCCAGGCTCCTGCACGAATGAGACAACGGAGCGTCTCAAGCTTTTTGAGAGGCTCAGCAGTTTGTTGCCAATCAGTGGCAGGGAGCCGATCAGCTTGTCGTACCCACTCTTACTCCCACGCCACGTCTTTGAGAGCTTCACCTTGGAGAGATATGTGGAGATCGCGCCAACGGTTGGGGAGATGGACATCTCGTTGTCGTTCAGCACGATCAACATCTTGGTCTGGCGGTGACCGATGTCATTGAGCGCTTCCAGGCTGAGCCCGCTCATCAGCGCGGCGTCGCCCACAACCACAGCAATCTTTTCACTCCCGCCGCGCACGTCACGCGCCAAGGCAAGGCCCTGGCCAATAGAGATGCCCGTCCCCGCATGGCCACCATCAAAGACATCGTGTGGCGACTCAGTGCGGCGCGGGAAGCCGCCGATGCCGCCGAGTTGGCGCAGGCTACCGAATCGCGCGAGGCGACCGGTGAGGAGCTTATGTGGATACGCCTGATGTCCAGTGTCAAAGACGATGCGATCCACGGGTGAGGCCATCACGTGATGCAGGGCGATCGTCAGCTCCACCACGCCAAGGCTCGGGCCGAGGTGGCCGCCAGTCACCGCCGTGGTTGCGATGATCGCAGTGCGAAGCTGCTCAGCGATCTGATTAAGCTCGGCGCCAGAGAGCCCCTTCAAACCCTCAGGGCCCTCAAGGCGCGCGAGGAGCGAGTCGGCGCCGACCGCGCGCAGCGCTACCCCCTCATCCACCCCTGGCTTCGTCACCGCACTCATCCCTCGTCCTCGTCATCAAGGTCGAGGTCTGTGAGGTCACCATCTGGCAGAAGCTCTTCTACGCGCAGCCGCGCGGCATCGAGTTGCTGCTGGGCGTGCTGCTGTAGCTTCACGCCGCGCTCAAAGCTCGTGACGGCAACCTCAAGTCCCCCCTCTTGTGACTCAAGCTGTCCAACAACGTCACGCAGTTCGCGCATCGTCTCTTCAAAATCGCTCGGCAAGTTGGCCGACGACCCCTTCGGGGAAGCCGACTGCTTAGGACGCTTTGCCGCCATCTCGACCCCCCTTTCCGCTCTTCGTCACCTGTGCGCCAATTTCGCCATCACCAAGTCGGACCCGAATCACGGTTCCAGCTGGCGCCTGTTGCCACGAGCGTACGAGACTTCCATCACTTCCCTCAACCATCGCATATCCACGAGAGAGAACGGCGAGTGGGGAGAGGGCGCCAAGAAGGATGCCAGCCTGCTGCACCCCTTCGAGGGCGTCACGAAGGTGGCCGCGGACGGCTCGGCTCAGGTCGTCGGCGGTGAGGGCGAGACGCTCTTCGGCTCGCTCAAGACGTGTTGCTGGACCGGCCGCAACAAGGGCGCGGCGCTCGCTCTCAAACGCCGCGGCGGCGCGCGTGATCAGGATCTCCACGGCGTCTCGAGCGCGCACGGCAAGTTGCAGTGGAAGTCGACGCACCGCGTCAAGGTTCGGCGCGAGGCGCGCCGCACCGATGCTTGGTGTTCCGGCGCGATCGTCGGCGACAAGATCGGCAAGTGTGATGTCAGATTCGTGCCCAACAGCGGAGAGGACTGGGAGCTCGGAGGCCGCGATCGCGCGCAGCACCGCCTCGCTGCTAAAGGCGGCAAGGTCGTCGCTCGATCCACCACCGCGTGCAAGCAGGATCACCGCTGGCGCATCCGAGCGCCCAGCGCGCCGCTCCTCTCTCGCTAAGCTATTGGCTCGCTGGATGCCGTCAACGATCTCCGCGGGCGCTGTAACCCCCTGGACGGCGGCGTGCACCAACACCAGGCGCGACTGTGGCGCCGCGTGTCGTAGCACGCGCAACACATCGTGCAGCACCGCGCCAGATTTGGAGGTGACCAGCGCAATACCTTCTGGCGCAACGGGAATAGGACGTTTTCGCGCCGCGTCAAACAGCCCCTCCGACTGCAGCCGCTTCTTCAGCTCCTCCAACTCCTTAGAGAGGAGGCCCATCCCGCCCGGACGGAAGATGGCACTCGCGATCATCTGGTAGCGACTGCGCGGCGCGTAGAGATCAATCCGTCCAACAAGGAGGACAACCTCCCCTACGACTGGCGTCTCCTCGCCCGGTCGGATGCTGCCGCGGAAACGAACACACTCGAGGGTTGACTCTGCGTCACGAAGTGTCAGGTACTCGTGGCCTGCTGAGCTGCGCATGCTGCTCTGCACCTCGCCGACCACGGTGCACGACGAAAGAAGCGGATCCTCTGTGATCTGCGCGCGGATGCGCGCAGCAACGTCAGAGACGCTGAGTGCCTCCTCGGGGGCAGGCTGCGTGATCAGACGCGCGTCTGATACTCGCCGGTTCGCGTGTCAACGCGAATCAGGTCGCCAACGCTGACAAAGAGGGGCACCTGCACCACAAGTCCGGTCTCGAGCGTTGCCGCCTTGCGCGCACCAGTCGCCGTGTCACCCGCGAAACCAGGATCGGTCTCAGTGACAACGAGGTCAATGTTGATCGGCAACTCTACTCCGAGCGTCTCCTCTTCATAACTGATGCGCTCAAGGATGAGGTTGTCCTTGATGTAATCCTTCGCCTCGCCGAGCTGTTCGCCTGTGATCACGAACTGGTCGTAGTTTGAAGTGTCCATAAAGGTGTAGTCGTTCCCGTCCGAGAAGAGGAACTGCGCTGGGCGGCGCTCCAGCGTGGCGCGCGGGAACTTCTCCCCGGCCTGGAAGGTCTTCTCAACGATTGACTGCTTCCGAACGTTGCGGAACTTGATGCGCACCTGCGCTGAGCCACGTCCAACCTTGATGTGGTGGTACTCAAGGATCTGCCAGAGCTCCCCCTCAAGCTCAATGACGACACCCTTCTTCAGTTCGCCGGTCGAAATCATCTGGCTCCCCCTCTCTTGCGGCCGCACGGCCGCTCGGCCAGGACCCTGTCTTGACGCTCAGTCTAGCCGTCAGCCCGTGATCAGGGGGGCGGAGGGGAAGAGGGTCAGCGTGCGCAGGCTACGCCCCGCAAGGTCAACGGCGACTAGATCTTCAATGCGAATACCAATCCGGTCTTCCAGATAAATCCCAGGCTCAACGCTAAAGACGGTTGGCGATGGGAGGGGGAGCTCCGATGCACCGCTTGAAAGCGACGGCGCCTCATGCGTCTGCAGGCC
>Ga0209442_1000971_pt1 | contig 16587 bp, 10 predicted proteins | sample LauGreSBDMM110DD_2_FD_187565 | JGI IMG/M metagenome (GOLD analysis project Ga0209442, IMG submission 187565) | Freshwater lake microbial communities from Lake Michigan, USA - Sp13.BD.MM110.DD (SPAdes) (version 2) | ecosystem: Environmental > Aquatic > Freshwater > Lake | place: Lake Michigan...
ACGAGTACAAAGTCTATTTTTTGAAGTAAACGTATCATAACATTAGATTTAAACACAAATTTCGGGTTTATTATTTCCCTGAAACGTGACTTTTGTTACGCAGCTGAATAAAACTATATTTGTTACACTTAAAAGTTAGGCGCATGAGCATTTCAGCTATTTATGACATTTACTTGCAATATCCGAGTGTGGTAACGGATACCCGTAAACTTACAACAAACGACTTTTTCTTTGCTTTAAAGGGCCCTAATTTTAATGCCAATACATTTGCTTTTAAAGCCATAGAGACAGGCGCTGCATACTGTGTGGTGGATGAACCACTTGAGACTATAGCTACCTATTTCGAAGGAAACAACGAAGCCCAAAAAGAAGCCGAGCTTTCAAAAATGATTGTGGTGGATGATGTGCTAACTACTTTACAGGAACTTGCTGGCCACCACCGCAGTACTTTTGATATTCCATTTATAGCTATTACTGGAAGCAACGGAAAAACCACTACAAAAGAACTGGTGTATGCCGTGCTTTCGAGTCATTATAAAACCTATACCACGCAAGGAAATTTAAACAACCATATTGGTGTGCCGCTAACTATACTGAGCATTAAAAAAGATGCGCAAATGGCGGTGATAGAAATGGGTGCCAATCATCAAAAAGAAATTGAAGGTTATTGCTTGTATGCAAGGCCTACGCATGGTATTATTAGCAATTGTGGTAAAGCGCACTTAGAAGGATTTGGTGGCGAAGAAGGCGTTAAAAAAGGCAAGGGCGAACTCTATAGTTTTTTACGAAATAATACGGGCACTGCATTTGTTTACACCGGTTACGATTATTTAAATGAGATGAGTGCAGGCATACAAAACATTGTGCCTTATATAAAGGGAAACATACAAAGTAGTGAGCCGTTTTTAACGGTAGCCGCAAACATCAACGAAAACGAAACAGCAACCATAGCTTCTCAATTAGTAGGATCATATAACCTTCCAAATATTTTGTGTGCCCTCACTATTGGAAAACATTTTGGAGTGCCAGAAAATAAAATGGTTGATGCCATTGCGAACTATACGCCTTCTAATAGTAGATCACAACTTATAACAAAGAATACCAATACTATTATTTTAGACGCTTACAATGCCAACCCTAGTAGCATGAAAGTGGCCATCGAAAATTTTGCAAAATTAGCAGGACAAAATAAAATTGTTATGTTAGGCGCCATGATGGAACTGGGCGAGCACGCAGCAGCGGAGCATTTAGCGCTATTAGAGCTTATTGCATCCAACACATTTACTCACGTAGTACTCGTAGGAGATGATTTTTTAGCGCATCAAAACGCGGCACCTCAGTTTATATATTTTAAAACAACCGCAGAGGCTAAGGCCTGGTTAACAGAAAAAAATCCAACGCATGCACAACTATTAATTAAAGGATCGCGGAGCATGCAAATGGAAACGGTTCTTTCATAAACGCGCCGCATGCGCATAAAAAAACCACCACTAAATTAATAGTGATGGTTCTTTTTTATTTTCCTTTCCTTTCCTTTTTAACGTTTGTTCTTTTTTGTTGGCATAAATATACCAGTTTTTGCTTTTTTAGAAGTGCCTTCCGAAGAACCGTAGTGGTTCATCGCGCATCTAAAACCAATGGTGTTGGTGCTTTGGTCTTCTTCTAAAAATCTTCTAGCACCTGGGCTTAACCAGTATGCGCGGTCGTTCCAGCTAGCTCCTTTAATCACACGAGATTTGTCTGAGATAAGTGATGTTAGACCGTAGCTGTAACCTGCATTACTTGCAGAGTCACCATCTAGGTGGTTCACCGCATATCCTTTTTGATAGTTTCTGCGGTTCACTAATGAAGAGTCTGATTCGGTCTTATAAATGATACGACCTTTGTCATCTCTTAAATTTCCTTCGCCTCTAGCAAAATCTATTTGCTTGAATTCATTACCTCTAAAAATATTATAGTCGTCACCATCAAGTGCAGTCATTGGGCGGTACACATCGGCAACCCACTCACTTACGTTACCAGACATGTTGTATAGTCCGTATCCGTTTGGTGTGAAAGTAACTACTTCGGCAGGGATGGCAGCGTTATCGTTTAATCCACCAGCCACACCCATGTTATCACCGGCGCCACGCTTAAAGTTAGCAAGCATAGAACCTTGGTAAGAACCTTTTGGTGTGTAACGAACGTTGTCGTAACCGTTATTTTTCCAAGCATAAATTTGCTTGTTTGAAATTAATTCTTCACCGCGTTTGTTATTCTTAGACTTACGTTGAGGGTTAGCAGCGATGTAACCGTATGCAGCATATTCCCACTCAGCCTCTGTTGGAAGGCGGTAGTCACCAAATAAAATACCATCTTCAAAACTTACTTTGGTACGCGGTCTTCCTTGCGCATCTTTTAGAGGATTGCTTTTTTTAGTAGCATCTCTACCAGGTGTTGCTTGGTATTCACCGAGTAAATAAGCTCTGGTATTAAAGTTATCTTGACCTGATCCGTTTAATTCTTTTTTAATTTGATTTTTAGGATCTAGGTAGCTGCTTTTCATGAGGGTTAATTCATTTACGCGGTCGGTTCGCCAGATACAATAATCGGTGGCTTGTTTCCAGCTTACACCTACTACAGGGAAATTATTGTAAGAAGGGTGACGGAAATAATATTCAACCATTGGTTCGTTGTAAGCAAGTTCAGAACGCCATACTAGTGTGTCTGGTAAAGCTTCTGTTACAACGGAGTCCATACCGGCGCCACCAAATACGTTGGTCATCCAATATAAATATTCGCGGTAGTGAAGGTTGCTAACTTCTGTTTTATCAATGAAAAATGAGTTCACGGTAATTCTGCGTTGGATATTATTCCAATCGCCCATTACGTCTTCTTGTGCAGCGCCCATGGTAAAAGTACCACCTTGTACAAATACAAGTCCTGGAGCAGCTTTAATGTCTTTAGGTTTTGGCACGTTAAAATTACCCATCGATTTGTCGTTGTAATTCCATCCTGTAGCTGAAGAAGTTTGGGGCTTCTTCTTAAATGGATTACATGAAACGGCAGCACCTGTGAGGGTAGCTAGTAATACCAGATTGCGTATTGTTTTTGTGAACTGCATATGCTTATAAATTCAATAAAAAATTGATTCTAATTTACCTCTGCGAATATAAAAGATTTTGGTCAACTTAAGGGGCCTAGAGGGTCCGATCTTGTTACAAAAAGCTTAAGATTTTAGGCTGAAGGGGTGTTTTTGACCCTATTTTATGATTTTTTTAAGGGAAAGGTACGCCTGTGGCCTGCTATCTGTAGCTTTGGCATCAAACTTTCTTATACTTGTATTATGGGTAAAGCCGGGCGCTACATATGGTTGATTTTGGGCCTTTTTTTAGCTGTTGGCTTTAAAAATACGGCGTTGGCGCAGGGTAGTATATTTGGCAAGGGTGCTTGGGGAAGGGTTGGCATTACCACAAGGGGTGTTTATAAAATAGATGTAGCCGCACTTAATAGTATGGGGCTTTTGCCGGCGGGTGGCGTTATTGCAACTGATAAAATTAGACTTTTTGGAAGTGGAGGTGCTATGTTACCGGAGGCTGTGGGTGCAAAAAGGCTGGGGTCTTTTACCGAGCATGCGCTGATGGTTTTTGATGGGGGCGATGGGATGTTGAGTGGTCAAGATTATTTTATTTTTTATGCGCCGGGTCCGCACCAGTGGCGGTATGATAGTGTAGGTGTGCGGTATAGTTATACGCATCATTTATATTCCGATACAGCATTTTATTTTATTAATGTAGACGGAAGTGTTTCGAATACTATTTCGGGCTCTGCTAAAAGGGTTGATGTTGGGAATGCGGCGCATGTTAATGCCAGCGCAGCTTTTCGGGTTAATCGATTTACAGATTACTGGGTGTATGAAAAAGATAATATCAATGTATTGTCTTCCGGGAAACTGTGGTTAGCCGACCGTTTTTCTGTGGCAGCAGGAGGCACGAGTGCCAGAAATTATAATATTGATATACCAGATGTAGTGAGTACTGATAGTGTTAGGTTTGAAGTTTCGTTAGCAGCGCGAAGTATTGGTGTGCCTCCTAGTTTTGCGGTTCGCGTAAATAATAATGTAGCACAAAATATTTTGTTACCTGCTGTTAGTGGGGGCTTTTTAGATAATTATGCGAGTTATGTACATGCATCATTTGGTGTGCTGCCTAGTTCTAATAATTTGCAGTTGAATATTCAGTTTTTGCCGGGTGCTGGTGGCGGCAGTTTAAGTGCCGAAGGTTTTTTAGATAAAATAGAATGCGCTGCTACAAGAATGTTACGGATGAATACTGGTGTGTCTGGTGGTGGCTCTGGCGGCGGGTCTAATGTTGGCGCGCTTTTTTTTAGAACGGCCCCGCAAAGCATTGGTGCTATTGGAGTTGCGGCGTTTGTAATTGATGCTGGTGGGATTACAAATTTTGTAAATACAACGGTACTCGATGTAACTGATTTTACGTTGCCATCAAAAATGGAAGGAAGTTTTAGTGGTGGCGCTGCAATGCAGGAATTTGTATTTAATAATAACGCGGTTGCTGCGCGTGAGTATATCGCTTTTACACCTGCGCAGGTTTTAGTACCAGCTTCTTTTAGTACCGCTCCAAATAATAATTTGCATGAACTTGTAACTAAAGCAAGCGCTAATTATTTAATTATTACGCACCCTAGTTTACTTGCTGCTGCTAATAAGTTAGCTGCTTTTCATACACAAAATAATGAAGGTATTACACCGCTTGTTGTTACTACAACGCAGGTGTATCAGGCCTTTGGTAGTGGTGCGCCTGATATTACAGCTATACGCGATTGTATTGCTACGTTTGCACGTGCTTATGGTGCGGTTGGCGGAAATGCCGGTGGAGTTGCTGCGCCAAAATTTTATGCGCTCTTATTTGGTGCGTCTAGTTATGATTATAAAAACCGCATAACAAATAATGTAAATTTAGTGCCGGGTTATCAATCAAGTGCATCACTTGATCCATTAAGTAGTTATACATCTGATGATTATTTTGCGCTGCTGGACAGCAGCGCAAACATTGCTACCGAAGCGCAGCAGTTTAATAATGCTGCAACTGCACTCTCTGTAAACCTAGGTCGTATTCCTGCAAAAAATATTGCAGAAGCTACTACTATGGTAGATAAAATTATCAATTACCATAGTGCTCAAAGCCAGGGCCCGTGGCGCTTACAGCAGCGTTTTATTGCCGACGATAAAGATTTTAATTTGCATGTGCAAGACGCAGAAGCAGTGTCTGCCGCCGCGCAAAAAACAAACGCATTATTTAATCAGCAAAAAATATATTTAGACGCGTATCCACTTGTGAGTGGAAGTGGCGGCGGCAGGTATCCGGCTGTTAATGAAGCGGTGGTAAATTCTTTTAATAGTGGATCGTTGGTAATTAATTATAGCGGTCATGGTAATTATTTGCGCCTCGCCGATGAAGCTATTTTTAGTAGCTCCGAAATACCACTTATAAATAATGCAAACAAACTTCCGTTAGTGGTAACCGCTAGTTGTGATTTTTATCCGTACGATGATCCTACCAAAAAATCGTTGGGGCAAATGTTGCTTTTTGGAAGTGGCAGTGGCGCGAGCGGAGCGAGCGCAACAGCAAATATGAGTGGCGCGGTAGCGCTACTTACTACGCCACGCCTTGTGTTTGCTTACAGCAATAAAATTATCAATGAAAATTATTTTGTAGCAGCGCAACAACCTAATGCAACAACTGGTATTTTACCAACACTGGGTGAAGCGGTTACAAACGCTAAAAACCTTACGGTGCTTAGCTCTCGAGATTTTATCAATACCAGAAAATTTGCCCTGTTAGGTGACCCTGCCATGCGCCTGGCGTATCCAAAAAATAATATTGTGCTGGATAGTGTAAATGGTAAAAAAATCGGTGCAAATGATACGCTACAATCTGGAAAGCTCTACACATTTAAGGGGAGCGTTATGGCGCCGCGCAGCGGCGCCATAACGAGCAATTTCAACGGCAAGCTCATTTTTACACTATACGACAAACAAACATCGCGCACCACACTCAAAAACGACCCGGCCACGGCGGCAGCAAACTTTAATGCGCAGGAAAATATTTTGTACGCCGGGCTAGTGAGCGTAGCGAACGGAAAATTTACGGTTTCGTTTGTGCTTCCGCTAGATATTAGTTATGCGCCAGGTAAAGCAAAAATTAGCATGTATGCGCAGCAAGCCATTAACCCAACACTCATAGCGCAAAACTTACCCGATGCAGCCGGCGTAGATACTAGTTTTTTTACCATGGGTAGCGGTGCCGTAATAACAGATAAGCAGGGTCCAAACATTGAACTCTTTTTAAATGACACCAATTTTAAAAATGGGGGTCTCACGCATTCTGAGCCTTTACTTCTTATTAACCTGCAAGATAATTCTGGGATTAATACTTCGGGTAGTGGAATAGGGCACGATATTATTGTAACAATCGATAACAATCCGTCCACTACGCGCACACTCAATGCATTTTATCAGGCCAATATTAATACCTACCAGTATGGTACGGTTAGGTATCAGCTTCCTACTTTAACCCCTGGGCCACATACACTTCAAGTAAGGGCTTGGGACAATGTTAATAATTCAAGCACCAGAACTTTGGCGTTTAACGTGGTCGCAACAGCCTTAGGAGACATGTCCCCACTGGTAATAGACAAGGTTATGAACTTTCCTAACCCGTTTACCCAAAGCACTACTTTTTCGTTTGAGCATAATTTTCCGGGCCAAAACATAGCGGTAAGCCTTAGTATTTATACGCAAAATGGCAAGCTGGTCAAACAAATTAATAAAACCGTTAATACAAGCGGTACCCGAAATGTGCAAATTACTTATGACGGTACCGATGCCTCAGGTAGTAGAATTGCAAGAAATGTTTATATTTACAAAATACAAATAAGTGCTGCCGGTACCAATTATAATACCTCCGGAAAACTTATTTGTTTGTAACCCCCCTTTTGTACTAAATGTTTTGAATGATTTAAATTTTACTTTAAATTTTTTACTGGCTTCTCACAAAACATTTGACTATGTCTACACTTCACGCATCGTATACAACTGCCATAAAACTCTTTTGCGTAATAATCGCAACAACCACCATTAGCACAACTGCAATCGCACAAGCCGATTCTATTAACATAGTGTCAACGGCTGTTCCGTTTTTGCGTATTTCTCCAGATGCGCGCGCGGGTGGTATGGGCGATGTAGCAATTGCAACTTCTGCCGATGCTAATGCTTCTTTCTGGAATATCTCTAAAGTAAATTTTGCTAAAAGGCGCAGTTCTATTGCAGTTAACTATACGCCTTGGTTAAAAGATTTGGGATTAAACGATGTGTATTTAGCAACCGTTGCTGGATATCATCAACTCGATGAAGTTCAGGCTGTTACTGGATCGCTTCGTTTTTTTAGTTTAGGAAATATTCAATTAACCGATTATTCTGGTAATTTATTAAATTCGGTAAAACCTTCGGAGTTTGCCATAGACGCGGGTTATACGCGTATGCTCAACAGTAAAATGAGTGTGGGTGTGGTACTTAGGTATATCAATTCTCGCCTTGTAGTAGGAGATGTTGGAACCGGTGTTTTATACAAAGCGGGTAACGCTGTTGCCGCCGATGTTTCTGTATTTCATGATGGAACTGATGAAGGTGAAGGCCTACGCTGGGGTGTGGTGCTTTCTAATTTAGGAAGTAAAATTGGCTATACCAATGATGCAAAAAATAAAGATTTTATCCCTGCAAATTTTGGCGCAGGAGTTTCTTATACCAAAGATGTAGACGGAAGTAATAAAATAACGTTTGCCCTTGATATGAATAAACTACTTGTACCAGCGGCACCAACTGCAACTGGTGTGTACAGTGTAGACTCTGCCAATTTATCGGAGTACCGCACGGGTGGTGTAGTTGCTAGTTGGTTAAAATCATTTAGTGATGGAACGGGTGTTGCAAAATCGATGCAATTTAGTGCCGGAGTTGAGTATGCTTACAACGAACAATTTTTTGTACGTGCTGGTTATTTTTATGAAAATAGAAACCGTGGTAACAGAAAATATGCAACCGTAGGCGCTGGCTTTAAACTAGATTTTATGGATATTAACCTGTCTTACCTAGTGCCTGCTGGCGCGGGTATTACGCGTAATCCGCTCTCTAATACCATGCGTTTAGGTGTTGCCTTTAAAATTGGTGAACTTTAAACTTTTAGGGCTCTTAAACTTGGTGAATAAGGCACACTGCGTGTGCCACAAGTCCTTCCTCTCTACCAACAAATCCCATGGTTTCGGTGGTGGTAGCTTTAATAGAAACGTCTTTAATGCCAATGCCTAAAATGCCCGCAATGGTTTCTTGCATTTGTACTACGTAAGGTTTAATTTTTGGCGCTTCTAAACAAAGTGACGCGTCTATGTTTCCTACCGCATAACCTTCGGCCTCAATTAAAACACGCGTTTTAGCAAGTAATATTTTACTGTCAATATTTTTAAATTCAGATGATGTGTCTGGGAAATGAACGCCAATATCACCAAGGCATGCGGCGCCAAGTAGCGCATCGCAAATAGCGTGTAATAAAACGTCGGCGTCGGAATGGCCTAGTGCACCTTTATGGTGAGGGATGGTAACGCCGCCAATTACAAGGTCTCTGCCTTCTACTAGTTGATGAAAATCTATGCCGTAGCCAATACGTAGCTTCATGTATTTCAAATTGTGTTTCAAAGTTACGTTTTTATATCTTTACCACTCTTATGAACAACGCACCTGTTATTGCAGTTATTGGACTTGGGTATGTGGGCCTTCCGCTTGCCACTGCACTCAGTACGCATTACCCCGTTACCGGGTATGATAATAACCCTACACGAATTGCGCAGTTATTGGACGGGATAGATATAACGGCCGAAGTTACACCTGCGCAACTAAGTGCTGTAAAGCATAACAACAAGCTTTTATTTTCTAATGATGCATCAAGCATTGCTAATGCCACTGTTTTTATTGTTACGGTACCAACGCCACTTACCTCTAATAATTTACCAGACCTCAGTTATTTAATGGCAGCAAGTGAACTTATTGCTCGTTGTTTAAAGCCGGGTGGGCTTGTTGTTTATGAGTCTACAGTGTATCCAGGCTGTACCAACGAAGTATGTGTGCCTGTTTTAGAAAAGCATAGCAAATTAGTTTTTAATCAAGATTTTTTTGTGGGCTATTCGCCGGAAAGAATAAATCCGGGCGATGCCACCAGATCATTGAGTAGCATTGTAAAAGTGGTTGCTGGCAGCACGCCTGCGGCTACGCAAATGGTTGCCAGTATTTATAGGTCTATTATTGAGGCGGGTGTTTATGAAGTGTCAAGTATTAAAGTGGCAGAAGCTGCTAAGGCTATCGAAAATGCGCAGCGCGATGTAAATATTTCTTTTATGAATGAGCTAGCCTTACTTTTTGATAAGCTTGAGATTGATACGCAAGAAGTGTTAGCGGCCGCTGGCACCAAATGGAATTTTTTACCTTTTAAGCCTGGACTAGTAGGAGGTCACTGCATTAGTGTAGATCCACATTACCTAGCATTTAAAGCAAAAGCAGTAGGGTATGAGCCGCATGTTATTTTATCTGGCAGGGCGGTTAATGAAAAAATGGGTGTGTTTGTTGCAGAAAAAATTATTACAGCGCTCGCTAAAAAGCACCAAGGAAATATTGCACAAAAAACAGTGTTGATTGCTGGCTTTTCTTTTAAAGAAAACTGCCCCGATACCCGCAATACCAAAGTTATTGATATTTATACAACCCTTACTGCTGCTGGCTTACGTGTGAGTGTCTATGACCCTGTGGTTGATGCTGCTATGGTTAAAAATTCTTTTGATGTAGATATGCTAAGCGAAGGAGATTTAGCGCATAAATACGACGCAATTATTTTAGCGGTCCCGCACCAGCAAATACTTACTACCCTCAATTTTGAATCCTTTAAAAACGCAGGTGCTTTTGTTTATGACGTTAAAGGGGTGTTGCCTAAAGAGGTTATTGATGGGAGGTTATAGCTTAATTGGCTGCGAACGAGCGCAGATAAGCATTTAAGGCAATTGTTAAACAAAACACGCCTTTATTTTAGACACAAATACTATTTAATCTTAATAAGTTTTTTGCCATTTTTTGATTGACTTTCACTGATTTAGCTTTATATTTGCATCAGTTCAGTTAATAAAGCAATTTTACCCCCCCCAATGCTTATTAACTAATTGTAAATCAAATAGTTAAGTGTGTAAAAATTAACCTATCCCCCAGTTAATGCTGATACCGAGGATAGGTATTTTATTTTAAGGACTAAACGATTTACAACAAACTTGGTCTAGATACAGGATTCTAACAAATTGTCGCCTCCTATCTGTGACTGAGGTAGGCGGAGCCCTGCAATGTCAACAACAAACACAAAAAATTCGTACAAATTTTATCCCCCATATTTTCAAATACATCTTTTTCATGCAACTACAACAACTCATAAAAAAGGCAGCCTTCATTATTCTAGCAATAATGTTAGTTGTGTCTACAGCAACTGCACAGGATTTATTAATGGGTAATAACCTTGCTAATGTTAGAGTAGACCAAGTATCTGATGCAGACATTGCAAAATTAAAGGCTCAATTATCTGGCAAAGGCATGTCTATTGAGCAAGCTGAGCCCATGGCTATAGCAAAAGGTATGAGTGCCGCAGAATTTGCAAAACTTAAAGACCGTGTAAAAAACGGCGGCATCATCACAGCTGCGGGTGCTAACAAAACAGGTCCGGTAAGTGCTAGAGATGCAAGCGCTTCTGATAAGCCAGATACAGAAAAATACAATGAGGCTTCAGCCAAGCCACTTATTGATCCACTCATTTTTGGATCTGAACTATACACTAGTGTAGCTCCAAGTTTTGAACCCAATATGTCACTTGCTACACCGCTTAATTATGTACTTGGCCCTAACGACCAAATTGCTGTGAGCGTGTATGGAGTGCAAGAATACAGTGGCGAGTTAACCGTGAGTCCAGAAGGTAATGTTAGTATCCCTAACGTAGGTCTTATCCGTGTTGCAGGTTTAACTATCGAAGCGGCTACACAAAAAATTAAAAACACCATGGGTGCAACGGTATACAATTACCTACGTAGTGGAGGTAGTAAAATTGCTGTTACTCTTAGCAAAATACGCACCATTAAAGTAACAATTATTGGTGCTAACAGACCAGCTACTTATAGGCTTTCTAGTTTAGCAACGGTGTTTAATGCACTTTATGTAAGTGGAGGCCCTACCGCACTTGGTAGCTTTAGAGAAATTGAACTCATGCGCGATAACAAACTATTCAAAAAAATAGATTTATACCGCATGCTTTTAAACGGCGACCAGTCGGATAATGTGGGATTAAAAGACAACGACGTAATCAGAATTCCGAGCTATAAAACAAGGGTATCATTAAAAGGGCTAATAAAACGCCCAGGAATATTTGAAGTATTACCTGGAGAGAACTTCACAAACATATTAGCCTTTGCGTCTGGTTTTACAGATGATGCCTACCAAGCAAGCGTAAAAATATTTGCACAAACAAGCAAAGAAAGACAAATTAAAGATTTAGCTCAAGCTCAATACAATAGTTACGCACCGCAAATAGGAGATGAATTTGTAGTAAGCAAATTATTAAACCGTTTTAGCAACCGCGTTAAAATTGCAGGTGCCGTATACAGGCCCGACGTTTTTGAACTAACGTCTAGTTTAAAAGTTGCAGATCTTATCCGCAAAGCAGATGGTTTAACACAGGACGCTTACACGGGTCGTGCACAAATTATTCGTTTACAAGAAGACCTTACCCGTTCATTAGTAAGTTTTGATGTAGCAAAAGCCTTAAATGGAGACGCTGCTCATAACATTTTACTACAACGTGAAGATGAAGTGCTCATAACTTCAAAGCTAGAGCTAAAGGATTCATTAAATGTTTACATACAGGGTGAAATACGTAAGCCTGGTAATTTTGAATATGTACAAGGCCTTACATTAAAAGATTTAATACTGCAGGCTGGCGGTTTTACAGATGCTGCTTATAAAACCATTGAAATAGCACGTATTATTAAGCGCGATAGTATTACGGCACTAGATTTAGGCGCTACCGAGATTATTGTTACACAAATAGATAGTGATATTAGTATGGCTGCAGCTAGTATTCCATTATCCGCTTTTGATGTGGTTACTATTAAAAGAAAAGCAGGATATACATTACCAGAGTCTGTACGTATTACTGGACAGGTGCAGTACCCAGGCCCATACGCTTTAAGTGCCCGAAACGAAAGAGTGAGTGCTATACTTAAGCGTGCAGGTGGTTATACGTCAGATGCATTTGTTGAAGGCGCTTATTTAGTGCACAACAAAACAGCCGAGGAAAAAAAGAGAGAGGATGAAAACATTGAGCGCGCTAAAAAAATATTAAAAGATTCTAGCGGCCTAGCGCAATTAGAAGCACAAAAAAACACCGCATTTGTTAAAGTGCCTTTAAATTTAACTGGTATTTTAAACAATCCAGGTTCTGAAGAAGATCTTGTATTAAAACTAGGCGACGAAATATTTATACCTAAGTATGATGGCCAAATTAAAGTAGGTGGTGCGGTACTTTTAACCACACAAGTGCCATATAGTAAAAACAATAGTTTTGCTAATTACATTACCGCCGCAGGTGGTTACAGTGCCGATGCTATCAAACGTAAAGCCTACATTGTTTATGCCAACGGCGAAGCCAGCAGGTCTAAAAAGTTTATGTTTATTACATTTAGACCCAAAGTAAAACCAGGGTCTGAAATTATAGTACCCAAAAAGGCAGAAGGTAAAAAAGCTAGTACCGTCGAGTTAATTGGTATTAGTAGTTCTATTGCGAGCCTTGCTGGTTTAATTATTGCCATCTTAAGATTATAAATATTCCCCCATGCAACAAAACAATAACGAAATTAATAATATAGCTGAAGACGAGATTTCTTTAAAAGAACTCATCTTAAAAATAAAAGACTGGTACCGCTTTTTATTAACCAAGTGGCTAGTAATAATGGCTGCAGGTATCATTGGTGGAGCTATTGGTGTGGCTTATGCTTTTACACAAAAAGCAACTTACACGGCTAGTTTAAGTTTTGCATTAGAAGACGAAAAAGCTGGGGGTGGCGGATTGGGAGGTGCACTAGGCCTTGCTAGTAGTTTAGGTATAGATTTAGGCGGAAGCGCTGGTGGTGCATTTAGTGGCGCTAACTTAATTGAATTAATGAAAAGCCGAAACATTGTAGAAAAGTCTTTACTGAACCCAATTACAGTTAATGGCAAAACACAAAGTTTTGCGCAGTACTATATAAATTTTAATGAGCTTAATAAAAATTGGGATAGCAAGCCACTGTTAAAAGGGATTGAGTTTACACCTGATGCAGATCGATCAAAGTTTACACTTCAACAAGACAGTATACTAGGTAATATTTATGCTACTGTTGCAGGTGCAAATGGACTATTAAGTGTTGCCCAAAAAGACAAAAAAATATCTATTATTCACATAGAAGTTAAAAGTACCAACGAGATTTTTAGCAAAGCTTTTACCGAGAGTATTGCACAAGAAGTTTCTAGCTATTACATAGAAATTAAAAGTAAAAAGGCCAGACAAAACATGGAGATACTCCAACACCAAACAGATAGTATTAGAGCCGAGCTTAATGGTGCTATTACTGGTGTTGCTGCAGCCGCAGATAATACATTTGGTTTAAACCCAGCCATGATGGTGCGTAAAACACCTGGTACACGCCGTCAGGTAGATGTGCAGGCTAATACAGCCATACTCACACAGCTGGTAACCAATTTAGAAATGGCTAAAGTAAGCCTCCGTAAAGAAACGCCACTTATTCAGGTAATTGATAGGCCTATACTTCCGCTTAAAAAAGAAAAAGTAGGCAAATTAAAATCTTTAATATTAGGCGGATTTTTGGCTGGCTTTTTAACTGTATTGATTTTAATATTTAAAAAATTATTTGCAGGTATTTTAGCAGATTAATATAAACATTACTTAATAATAGCGCCCCCCACTATTATGTTTACAACCAACAAAAAATTTATGCTAAACAAAATAAATATTGTTCCTCGCTGGATCATATTTGTAATTGACCTGGGGGTTACAACTACGGCTTTATTACTTGCATTTATTGTAAAGCAAAATTTAACGCTAGTAGGAGTTAATTGGGAAAGCTTACTTACTACGGTAGCTATTATGCTTATTGTAAATGCGTTTGTATTTACAACTATTAAAACATATGCGGGTATTGTTAGGTACACAGGTATGCAAGATGCGCTGCGTATTGCGGTATCGGTATTGGTTTCAAGTGTGGTACTCTATTTATTGTCAATTATTAGCAGTCCTATACAAGATAACCTGGTTTTAAACAATGTGGTTATTATTGTATACGGTACGTTTAGCTTTTTAGCATTATTAACCTATAGGGTAGCTGTTAAATTTGGTTTTTCTTACTTACGTTCTTATAAAATGAAACGTAAAACAGTAGTTATTTTTGGCGCCGGTGAAGCTGGTGTAGCAACCAAAAGAGTTTTAGAACATGATGGTCAAAATCATATTAGTATACTAGCTTTTGTAGATGATGACCGTAAAAAAACAAAAAAGGCACTTGATGGTGTTAAAATACTTTCCTTTAACGACCTTGCTGCACTTGCCCAAGAAGAACCTATCGACGAACTTATTATTGCCTCTTTTACCATAACAGCAAAACGCAAAAATGAGCTAGTAGATTTTTGTTTAAATCACGATATTAAAGTGATGGTGGTTCCTGCATATAGTAACTGGACCGAGGGTAGTTTTTCTAGCCGTCAATTAAGGTCAATTAATATTGAAGAACTATTAGAGCGTGATCCTATTCATATTAATAACAATCAAATACGCGCTCAAATAAAAGGGAAACGTGTACTTGTTACAGGTGCTGCAGGTTCTATTGGATCAGAAATTGTAAGACAACTTATAAATTATAGCCCCGAGCTTATAGTTTTATGTGATCAGGCCGAAACTCCACTTCATAGTTTAGAACTTGAGTTACACGAAAGCGGCAAAAAAGTAAACTGTATTTCTTATCTGGCTAGCATTACCAACGAAGCTCGTATGCGTCAGGTTTTTACCGATTTTAAACCGCATTATGTATACCATGCAGCTGCTTACAAGCATGTGCCCATGATGGAACTTTGCCCTACCGAGGCTGTCCGCAATAATGTGTTTGGCACCAAACTTATTGCCGATTTAGCTGCCGAATATAACGTAGAGCGTTTTGTAATGGTAAGTACCGACAAGGCCGTTAATCCTACCAATGTAATGGGTGCAAGTAAACGCCTTGCCGAAATTTATGTGCAAGGGTTAAGTAAGCATATTATTGGCCATACAAAATATATTACCACGCGTTTTGGCAATGTATTAGGTTCTAACGGATCTGTAATTAATAGGTTTAAGCAACAAATAGAAAAGGGTGGGCCAATCACTGTTACCCATCCTAACATTACGCGTTATTTTATGACCATCCCCGAAGCTTGCCAACTGGTATTAGAAGCTGGTAGTATGGGTAATGGCGGAGAGATATTTGTATTTGATATGGGACAGCCGGTAGCCATTGCCGACCTTGCTAAAAAAATGATTCGCTTATACGGTCTTATCCCTAATATTGATATTGATATTGTGTATAGTGGTTTGAGACCTGGTGAAAAGCTGTATGAAGAACTTTTAAATGATGGCGAAAATACTGGTAACACCTATCACGATAAAATCATGATTGCCAAAGTGCGCGACGTAGCATTTGAAGAAATCAAAGATCATTTTAACACGCTAGTTGCTCTTATTAATCAGGCCGAAAGTGAGATGTACCTGGTAGCAAAAATGAAGGAAATAGTACCTGAGTTTGTTAGCAATAATAGTGTATTTGAGAAGCTTGATATGGGTGGGAAAGTGGTAGGAATGGATTAGTGTGGTCCACACTAATATTGGGTGTTTATAGATAGTCTATAATCGTTAATAAGCTGAAAATCATTCACTTTATATGTTTGATTTTTATATATAGGTTGCACGAAATGATTAAAAAATAGGTTAAATGTGCGCAGTTTTGTGCGCGTTATTTTAGAGAATAACATAAAAATTAAAGTGTTATTAGTTTTAAAAAAAATCTGATCGTACACTATTAGACTTTCAAAGTTCTAGAATTTTTTTTGATTAAAAAGAAATAGAATACAAATAAATAATTAGTCAATTTAAAATCAGTTTAACATGTTTAAAACAGAACAAGAAAAATTTTGGGCAGAGGAATTTGGTAATGAGTATGTTGAAAGAAATCAAGGCCCTCAACTACTAGCATCAAATCTTAATTTTTTTTCTAAAGCATTATCAAGAACAGGTAAAATAGCTTCTTGTATTGAATTTGGAGCAAATATTGGAATGAATTCAAAGGCTTTAAAACTTTTATATCCTGGTATCCAACTAAGTGGAATTGAAATTAATAAAAATGCATCCGAACAGCTTGCAATGGTAATAGGTGCTGAAA
>Ga0209442_1000977_pt1 | contig 16535 bp, 16 predicted proteins | sample LauGreSBDMM110DD_2_FD_187565 | JGI IMG/M metagenome (GOLD analysis project Ga0209442, IMG submission 187565) | Freshwater lake microbial communities from Lake Michigan, USA - Sp13.BD.MM110.DD (SPAdes) (version 2) | ecosystem: Environmental > Aquatic > Freshwater > Lake | place: Lake Michigan...
AGCAGAGATCATTTATGCAGTAACCCATGAGGGAGCACAGAGCGTTGATGATGTTCTCTCTCGCCGCACGCGAATTGCATTTGAAGCAAGCGATGGCGGCGAAGCGATTGCCGCAACAGTTGCCACGCTGATCGCTCCGATATTGGGTTGGGATGCCGCGGCGAAGAAAGCTTCAGTTTCCGAATTTATAAGTCATTTAAAGAACGAACGAGCTGCGCTAGATAAATTGCTTACTCGTACCCGCTAATTCTTAATCTGATTCCTGCATCCATCAGTAGTTGGCTTCTTTGTAGGAGCAACGGTTGGCTTCGGAGTAGGTGTTGGTAGGTTTGGATCTCCCGGCAGAATCGATAGCGTAATTGGTGATCGACTTTCTGCGTGAGTACCAGTTGCATCTTTAAATCCGATTCGCCCCGTCCAGGTTCCCGCTGGCATTCCTTTAATGGTTAGCTTCCAAGATCCGCTAGTTGATCTAACCACCGTCTGAACTGGTTTAGGTTCGATTGGGTTATCGGAGTTGGTATAGAAACGAACCGTTCCTGTCACAACTGGTTTTCCATCTGGGCGAGTTACATCAACTTCTAACGTCACAGGTTTATCACTGGTCGTAAATTTCACATTCTTAAATACCAATGTGCTGGTTTCATTGATTGGCATCTGATCAACTACTTCGGGAAACCAACTTCCCTTTACCAAATCTAAGAAGGCGCTTGGCTCGCCTCGGAATACATTTAAATCAAGGCGCGATCCGGGAACTCCATACTTTGGTGCGATACCGCAAGATGAGTATTGCCAGATGATCCATTGTGATGAGCAGTTAGCAGCGGTCCAAGAGTGCACATAGCAACCACCTTCCTTAAGCCCAGGCTGTCCAAGTGGATCGGCGGGATCAATTCCATATTGAGCTAGCCAGAGTGGATATTGGCGCAGCTCGTTATCACGGACCATCGCACCTTCCAAGAAGCTCGGGTATGAATACAAGATTGGCATACGGTCGGTTTTTTCGCGCAGCACTTTAAGGAAAGTTTTTGCCCAGAGAGTTATCTGCGCCTTTGGTAGGTATCTGGCACAAGTTTTCCCAGACAGACGCACACAGTTATTCTCTAAATCAAGTGCGTAAGGAAGGTCGCGATCGTTGTAGCCGCCAAGTGCGCCGAGCCGCCAGATTACTTTTTGTGCTTGAGTTTGCGCATCAGTGATTACTTCAGCATCTGTCTTTACATCTGGCAAAACTGCGTAATGGTAGAAACCGGTGTACATCCCTGCAGCCTGCGCCGCCAATCTATCCATAATCACATATTTCAAGGCAAGCGCATCTGCTTCATCGCGAGAATCCGATGCTTTGATCATCACAAATCGCATCCCAGCGCTGTACTTCTTAACAAAATCAATCGGTGCGCCATTTGGATGTTGCCAACGACTCACATCAGAGCCATGGATTCGCCCACCTGGACCAAGCTGATCAATCATTACAGTTGATGAAGCGCTAGAAATTTCAGGAACAGAGCGCACCGTTATCTCACGGATATTTGAGTAAACAATCTTTGACCCAACTTTTACCTTTGCGCGATATTTGACTTGGGCATTTAGCGCAGTCGCAATAGCGACAACTTTCCAGGTTCCCACCCGCGCTGTTCTAGTTGAAAACCTTGTATCTTGCCACTTGCCGTTTAACTGGATCTGGATCTCTACCTTTACCGCAGATTTTGCCGGCTTTAGATTTCCGTAGAGAGTGACAACTGGTTCTTCTCCACCCGGAGTTTGAAGGACGGTTAGGCTCAACTTTGAGGTAGCAGCGTTAGTTGAAACAGTTTGAATTGAGAAGAGCGCAAGGCTCATGACAAGCACCGAAATTATTTTTTTCATGCTAATTCCTCAATTTCAATCGAAGTAGATAGAACTTCTTGGATTGAGGCTTTAAGTGAGTTCTCTAGCTTTACTCTCGTCGGAGAGTATTCGTGCCCGCCAGAGAATTTGCGGGCATCAGAGAAATCCAATTTCAAGGTAGTTCCATCGAATTCGGCAAGGCGAGCATCGAAGTAGGCGATCCAAGCGACGCGATCATGCGACTCAAGATGGTCTAAAACATCATTCCACCGGCTACGAAGTTCGGCCAAAGTAAGGGAAGTGGACATGGCACAAACTTTAGTGGCTGCGTTAAATAAGTTAGAGCTAGTGGCGCGGTGCGCCGATCCATTTGAAGTATTCGCCAGTTAAAACAACGCGCAAATTCTGTGCCCTATCTGGGAGTACTTGTAAATGCTGTGCGATTCGGGCGACTATCTGTTCTACCGATTTCTCGCTGACAACCCGCACCTTTGCTATCTCAGAGTTACTCAAACCTTTAGCGAGTAAGCGGAAGGTCTCGATCTGGATATCTGTGAATTCATTGAGAATAGATGAAAAGGAGTTCTCGTGCAGAGAGCCATGGCTATCTACCCAGGCCATCTTCTCCTTGGCATCTACCGCTGCAATCGAACGCACGATCGAGTGGCTAACGACGGTAAGGTCTGCGATTGATTTCTTTAAAACTATCTGCGCGCCTTGTGGAATCTGTTTCTCAACTAATCCGAGCAGACGTAGATCAGGGCAGGCCGTAATCAACACAACGCCAAGTGAGGGATTTACTTTTCTAAACTTATTTATCAAGGCAAGTGCTTCAGCACCAGCAAATTGCAAATCAATTAGCGCTACTTGAGGCGATAGAAATTTATATAAATTTTCGGCGATTTCCGTGGTACTTGCTTCTGCTACAACATTTACTGAATGCAAACGAAGCGCTGCGCTAAGAGTTGCTAACTCAAAGGCATCATCGCTTGCAACGAGAACTGTTGGAGAATTAGGCACAACTCAAGGTAGTGCATCGGTGATGTCAGGGTGAAGTGAAACTTTAAATTAATTCAAAGAAATAAACTCTGGGGCTAGCCCTACTTTATTATTTTTCGAATTGCTTCAGGAATAAACTCAATAATTGATGAAGATGAGATGGGGGCATCCTTAGATGCTAAAAGTGCAGCGCTATTGTGAATAAATGCGCCAGTTGCAGCAACGCGCGCTAAATCATTTTCATCATTTAAAATTTCAATGTAATTTGTTGCAAGAAGCGCGCCAATTATTCCTGCTAATACATCTCCACTTCCGGCTGTGGCGAGCCACGGTGTTGCTTTTGGAAGTTCAATTAAAAAATCTGGTTGCGCAATATATGTGGTTGAACCTTTCAAAAGGACTGTAACACCTAACTTGTCAGTAGCAACCATCGACCACTTCTTGGGATCTGCTTCGATAGCCTCTGATGAGACCTGAATACCGCGCTTAACAAGCAGCTTTGCGAGCTCTCCAGCGTGAGGCGTTATCAAAGTTGGCTGAGTTAACTTCCCGGCCCAGTCCAGCGCGCCTGCATCAAGAACTGTCGGCACGCTCTGTGCGCTCATTAACTTAAACCAACGGTGGCGTAGCCAAGTTGTGTAATCGCTATATTTCTTATCGCTAACACCTGATCCAACGAGCCAAGCATCGACTTTTCCTGGTTGAACCAGCGCTTCTGGAGCAGCGTGCAGGACAAGGTGAGCCAGTCCAGATGAACTATGGAAGCGCAGAACCCCAAGGCCAGTCGCCAGCGCTGCCTTTGAAGTTAATACAGCAGCGCCTGGAAACTGCGCAGATCCAGTTATTACTCCAAGGGTTCCGCGTGAATATTTATGATCTAACGCGCTTGGAACAATGATGTGCTTCTTTGAATCTTTAGCAGTCCAACGTTGGCTCTTCATGAACGCTATCTTACGCCTGATTGGCTAAAGCCAATTTTGCAAGTATTGTCCCCGTTATGGAAAAAGCACAAGGAAAAGTACGTTGGGGATTTATCGGCGCAGGTTATATTGCAAAGTTAGCGCTATATCCAGCCTTACTAAACTCAAAAGATGGTGAGATCTATGCCGTTGGCGCAAAAGATCGCGAAAGAGGGCTAGCACTCTCACCTTCAGGTTTGGTTTACACCGACTATGACGAACTCCTTGCCGATCCAAAGGTAGAGGCGATCTACATCTCGCTCCCAAATTCACTTCATATCGAATGGTCAATCAAGGCGATGCGCGCTGGAAAGCATGTGCTCTGTGAAAAGCCTGCTGCGATGAACGTTGCACAGTTAAAGGAAGCAATTGCTGTTGCAAATGAAACTGGCTTGATCTTTATGGAGGCGAGCTGGAACCGCTGGCATCCGCGCACTCTGCGCCTTAAAGAGATTGTTGATTCAGGTGTGATTGGTGAAGTAAAGACAATTCGCTCCGCATTTACCTATGATGGTTTAGATCCTGCAAATATCCGTGCGATCTACGAACTGGGTGGTGGCGGGCTTTACGACCTTGGACCTTATTCAGTTGCTGCTCCAATCTGGTTGATGGATTTTGCAACAGTGAGCAATATAAAGACAGATGTGAAATGGCATCCAGGTGGATGTGATGAAACTGTTACGACATCATTTGATATCGGCGGAGCGCACGCTGAGGCGCTGACTTCGATGAATACTCCCAACACTCTTTACTTTGATGTCGTTGGCACAAAGGGTCGAGTTTCAATGACCGGAAACGATGCCTTTAATTCGCATAACAAACCAAGCACCTTAGAAGTTGAAGTTGATGGAAAGTTAACGGTTGAAAACTTTGCCGCCTGCGATCCTTACCAACTAATGGCTGATGCTATGTCGCGCCGGATTCGCGGGGGAGAAGGTTGGCTTATGCCACATTCTCAATCGATCGCTTTCGCAGAAGTCTTTGAGCGAGCCTTTGAGGTAATGGGACGACCTTAATTAATGTCTTCGCCTCTTTGGAGCCCAGGTAAATCCAATAACCCCTCGCTCATTAAATTAATTGAGCTGGCAAAGGCTAAGGATTACTCAGAACTTCATAAGTGGTCGATTGATAACTCTGCTGCTTTCTGGCAATTCGTTGTAAGTGATTCGCAAGTTGTTGGCGATCTTGGAGACACCGCAATCTCTGGCTCTGGTTTTTTTAAGACTGAATTCTTTCCAGGCGCAAAGTTAAATGTGGTCGATTCCTTACTTAAGGGAGATCCCGACCAAATAGTTATAACTGAGATTTCGGAATCCGGGCAGCGCCGCACATTTACAAGAGGTGAAGTCAGGAAGTTAGCTAACCAAGTCGCACAGTCGCTATTGAGCGCTGGTGTTGTAGAAGGTGATGTAGTTGCAGCCTGTGTAGCAAATACCGCAGATGTGGTTTCTTTTGCTCTCGGTGCGCTAAAAATAGGTGCGATCTTCTCAAGCACTTCTGCAGATTTCGGTGCGGCAACCGTTTTAGATCGCTTTCAGCAGATCTCACCAAAGGTGCTGTTAGTTACTTCAGGCTATGAGTACAACGGCAAGCAGATAGATTGTCTAGAGAAAATCAGCGAGATTGTCGCTGGTCTGCCTTCGCTAGTTAAAGTCGTTTCTATCGGATCAAAACCTAATCCATATCTTTCATTTACCGAATGGCTCAGCATAAGCGATGGAACGACTGAGATATCAGTTAAGGGTTCCTTTAACCGCCCCGGATTTATCCTCTTTTCATCTGGAACTACAGGTAAGCCAAAGTGCATTGTTCATAGCGCAGCAGGTGTTCTGCTTAAGACTTTAAGTGAACAGCGTTACCACCTAGATATTCGCGATGGGGATAAAGTCTTTTACTTCACTACTTGTGGCTGGATGATGTGGAACTGGTTGGTTGCCTCTCTTGCAACTGGAGCTGGCATTGTTTTATTCGATGGTAATCCAATGCATCCAGCCCCAGAAAGGCTCTTTGATATCGCAGAACAGGAAGAGCTAACCTTTCTTGGAGTTTCTGCAAAGTACATAGATTCACTCCGTAAGATCGAACTTAAGGCGAGCCATTCGCATAACCTTTCAAAGTTAAGAACTATTGCCTCAACTGGTTCACCGCTTAGCCATGAAGGCTTTGCATACATTTACGAATCAGTTTCAACTGCGGTCCACTTGGCATCAATTTCTGGTGGCACCGATATTTGTGGCTGCTTTATGTTGGGCTGGCCCGAACTTCCAGTATTTGCAGGGCAGATACAAGTTCCCGCGCTCGGCATGGATGTGCAAGTTTTGAATTCGGATGCAAGCCTGACAAAGCCCGGAGATAAAGGCGAGTTAGTTTGCGCCAACACATTTCCTTCTGCGCCGCTGTTTTTCTGGGGCGATAAGGAAAATGAGAAATACCTGGCCTCTTACTTTGAAAAGTTTCCAGATATCTGGACCCATGGAGATTTTGTTGAGCCAACACATGAATCTGGTTTCATCATGCATGGCAGATCTGATGCGACTTTAAATGTTGCAGGTGTGCGAATTGGAACCGCTGAGATCTATCGTATTACCGAGGAGTTTGAAGAAGTTCTAGAAAGTTTGGCGGTAGCTCAGAAATACGAGAGCGATACGCGGGTAGTTCTCTTCCTTAAGTTAAAACCAGGCTCCGAACTGACAGATGCCTTTTCCGATCAAATAAAGCAGGCGCTAAAGCAGAAAGCGAGCCCGCGCCATGTGCCGGCTTTGATATTGCAGGCGCCAGATTTTCCCAGAACTAAGAGTGGAAAATTGGTGGAGCTAGCGGTTACGAGAGCGGTAAATAATGAGCCAATCGATAACTTAGGAGCGTTAGCCAATCCTGATTGTCTGGAATGGTTTAAAGACTTAAATCTTTAACGCGCTCCCAAGTACGTGAACTCCAAGAGTTGATTAACGCCTGCTGCACGCTGACCACATCAACTGCCTCTTTAAAGCTCTGTCCGAACTTCGTGCCTTCTGCAATTGATTGCATAAATGAATAATCTTCAATCGCAACTAGATCTTCAAAGCCAATCGCGTTGGCTTGTCCCGGAACGAAAGCGCCATGGAATGGGAAGCGATCTCCGCCGTAAATGGTGGTGTAGCCAGTGTTTAACGAAGTACCTAGCTCGTAATACTGAAGTTCATTGATCTTCTCTAAGTTCCACATCAGCGAACCTTTAGTGCCGTAAATTTCAAAGGCGTTCTGGCTCTCTGGGCCAACGACTGTGCGACTTACTTCAAATGTTCCTGTCGCACCGTTTTCAAATGTGCAGAGCATTGATGCAAAGTCTTCGTTTTCGACATCGCCCTTTGGATCAGTTGCCTTACCGCGTGAGTAATGTCCAGCGTTGCCACTTGGCAGCGGACGTTGCTTAATCGTTGTGTTCTGCATTCCAACTACTTCAGAGATGCCACCAACTAAGAACTGCGCCATGGAAACGCTATGGCTAAGAATGTCGCTAGATACTCCATAACCAGCATCGGCAAGTTTAAATCTCCAAGTTAAAAGACCGAGTTCGTCACTTCCATACATACTCAAGAAGCGACCGCGGTAATGTGTAATTTCGCCAAGTGCACCGCTGGCAATGAGATTCTTTGCATGAAGCACTAGTGGTGCCCAAACATAGTTATAGCCAACGCCAGTTGGTACGCCAGCAGCAGTGGCTAACTTGTATGCCTGAACTGTCTGTTCTGGCTTTCCACCTATTGGCTTCTCACTAAACACCGCTTTGCCAGCTTTTGTTGCTGCTTCAATCATTGGCAGATGCAACATATTTGGTGCGGTAACCCAGACAGCATCAACATCATCTGCAGTTGCCGCTTCCATCCAATCGCCTGTTGCGCGTTTGAATCCATAGTTCTTTACAGCGCTCTCTTGGCGCGCTGGATCAACATCTGCGCAGACTTGCAGGACAGGCTCAAATGAACGATCTGGAAATAGTGAAGGAATACGCAGCGCAGAACGTGAATGCGCCTGTCCCATCCAACCTAACCCAAGGACGGCGATGCGGATCTCTCTCTTCATTTACTTACCTTTCCATACTTTTCCATTGGCAGAAGTCATGGGACAACGTGGATCTTGTACTTGATCGTTCCAAGAATCTCGGATCCAATGATGTGCTGGATCATCGCAGAAAGCCATGCTGCGCTCGGGTGCAGGCCCGGCCATAACATTTAAGAAATACATTGGATATTCAGGTGAAGCAATTGATGGGCCGTGATAACCATGAGGCACAACGTAGGTATCTCTATCGTGCAAGGTAACGGTTTCATCGACGGTTTCATCGACGGTGTAAACGTGGAAGAAGCCAACACCTTCAGGATCTCCATGATCTAATCCTTCTTTGCCGATCTGGAAGTAATAAACCTCTTCGTTAATTGTTGGGCAACCCGGGAATTTATCGTGGCGATGTGGAGGCCATGATGAAAGATTTCCTCCAGGAGTTAGCACTTCACAAACAAGAATCTTGTGGCATTGGGTAAAGCTAGTTGGAGTTGCAATGTTATTTACCTGGCGAGTTGCTTTGCCTGATCCGCGTACTTCAACCTGAACTTGATCAGCAGGTGTGTAGCAGACTGGGAATTTCTCACTGGCTTGTGCGGTAAGTAGTGCGATCTCACCAGATTTACCACTAAAGGAAACCTTTGAACCAACTGGGAGATAGATCCAATCTGAAACTGCTGCAAATACACCAGTTCTACCTTTTAGAGTAAGCGCCTGACCATCAACCGATACTGAAACGTTCTGAGCAGAAAGTGGCAGCAGAACGCCTTCGCGACCGCTTAACTCAACGTTAAATTCAGATTTAGTTGCAAAGTTATAGGTATAGAAACCGCAATATTCCCAGCCAGAATCTTTTGGAGTCAGTGAGATTTCATGTTCAGCCGTCTTCAGCGTGCCTGCGGGTTTATACCAATTACTCATTTGATTTATCCTCTTCTAACCATTTGTGCGGCACGAGCAACTGCTGCTTCAACATCTAACTCATCGCCAAACAGTAATGCGCGCCCCGGTACTAAGCCGCGGATATTTGGAACTTTCAACGCGTTATCCCATTTAGCAAAGACATCTTCCCAATTACTGCCGGGATCTCCACCTAACAATAAAATTGGGCAGCTAGTGGCCGCTGCAACTTTTTCAGGGTTGGTTGGCGCAGGAATTTTCAACCAGGTAAATGCTGAAGACGAACCAAGTCCTGAGGCGATAGAAACTACTTTGATTAACTTCTCTTCAGAAGGATCAAGAACTGCTCTGCCGTTCTCATTCTTAATATATGGAAGTGGCTCAATCATCGAAACGAGTTCAAAATCTGCAAGCTGCGTTGTAACGGCCGCAACCATCTCAATGGTTCGCGCGGTGCCAGGATCGGTCTCATCGATGCGCAGCAAAGTCTTTCCACCATCTAGCCCCATGCTGCGAATATGTTCGGCATCGTAGGCAGTTAGGCGATCATCTAGTTCCCATGAAGCGCCAATGATTCCGCCGCGGTTCATAGTTCCGATCGCGACTTTCTCTTCTAAAGCACCGAGCCAAGCCAATTCTTCGAGAATATCTGCGCTAGCCATTACGCCATCAACGCCTGGAAGAGCTAAGCCTCTAACCAACTTATCGAGCAGATTAAATCGATCAGCGATCGCAGTTGGATTATTTCCTGCCGCAATTATTCCGCGCGCGGTGTGGTCGGCTGCAAGCAAGAGCAAGCGACCATCTTTACCTGCAACGCTGCGACGTGATCTCTTCTTTAGGGCGAGTTGGAAAGATTTAGGGTTATTGATCCGCGCCTCAATGAGTTCGAGATAACGTTTTTGCTCTAACTTCACCGATTTCTCCCCATCTCTTCTATAAATCTATTTAAAATCTCTAGCGTTGGCATGGCATCTGCGCACATTAACTCAGATGCTAAATAGGCACCAGCAGCATTTGCGAAAGTACCGATCTTTTCCAGATCCCACCCGCTCAGTAACCCATGGATTAACGCCCCACCAAAAGCATCTCCGGCGCCCAACCCGCAAACCAATTTTATTGGTAGCGGCTTAACGACATGAACCTTCTCTTTAGTCGCCAGCAAAACTCCATCGCCGCCCATTTTTACAATCGCTAATGTGATGCCGCGATTCAATAAATCATCTGCTGCCTTATTTGGATCGGTAATCCCCAGGGCGACATCGCATTCAGCGATATTTCCAATAGCGATCGTGCAATATGAAAGTGCGCGTTGCGCAGCAGCCCGAGCATCTTCTCTGCTCTTCCAGAACGATGGTCGATAATCTAGATCGATAATGGTTTCTTTTGCGCGGCCTCTTTTCTCAAGCCAATGGAAGATACTTTCGGCAGTCGTTCCTTGAGAAAGCGCGCAGGCGCTGACCCAGAAGTTCTTAGCGCTCTTCAAAGTCTGGTCATCAATATCTGAGGCGATGAGTTGAGTATCAGGTGCCGATGGCTGGCGATGAAAAATTATCTTCGGATCTTCAGGTGGATCTTGTGAGGCAAGCACTACCGGCGTTAGCCCACTCTCAGAAACCTTCACAAAACTTGTGTTGACGCCAAAACTTTGCAGCTTGTTAACTACAAACTCACCAAGTGGATCTACGCCAACTTTGGTAACAATCGCACTCTTATGGCCGAACCTTGCTGCGGCGACTGCAACATTTGTAGGAGATCCACCGATTGATTTTTGAAATGTCTGCGGCTGGCTGAAGGAGGTGTTTATCTGCTCTGAGAAAAGATCGACGCTTATTCGACCCACCGTTAATAGGTCGAGACCGGTTGTCATCATTTCCTAACTTAAAAGAACGGGGAGCGCTTCATTATTTATAGCCCAAACTATATAGTGAAGGTCTTGCTTAGTGGAATACGGAGTAGTCCAGCAGATGAGAATTGCAGTCATTGGCGCTGGTCGAATGGGCGCTATTCGCGCCGAAGATTTGCTTTCAGGTGGCGCTGAAGTAACTCTCTTTAACCGCAGAGATAATGTGGCGAAAGAGTTAGCTCAGAAATTGAATTGCAGTTCAGCGGAATATTCAGATCTTCTCAAGTTAAGTTTTGATGGTTATGTCGTGGCGACCGCGACAAATTCGCACATTGCAATTTTGGATCAGTTGATTCCGCTTGGAAAACCGATACTTTGTGAGAAACCAATTTCACTTACCGTTGAAGAGACAGATTTAGTAATTGAGAAATGTAAAAAGCATGGAACAGAAATCCAGGTTGGATTTCAGCGGCGCTTTGATCCACCGATTTCCGTTGCTGCCAACAAAGTTTCTTCGGGCCAAGTTGGAACGCTCTACGCGATGCACATGTACGCACACGATCACCAACCTTCTACCTTGGAATTCCTAGAAGGTAGCGGCAGTATCTACCGTGATCTACATGTTCATGATTTCGATCTTGTTAGATGGATTACTCAGAGCGAGATAAAGAAGGTCTATGCAACACAGGCTGTACGCGAACATCAACAATATGCAAAATACAACGATGCCGATGTTTCGCTAATCTCCCTAACCACCGAATCGGGAGTTCAGGTAGCGATCACTGGCACTCGCCATAATCCTGTTGGCCACGATGTTCGCTTTGAAGTCTTTGGCTCTAAAGATTCAATTGCCGTGGGGCTAAATTTGAAGACACCGATTCACGATATTGAAGGGGAAATCGGCTTCAGCGAAATCAGATACACCGGCTTTATTGAACGCTTCCGCCAAGCATTTGCTGAAGAATCTCACGCCTTCATTAAATTCGTAGAAGGAAAAACTCCGAACCCATGTCCACCTATCAATGCGCGCCAAGCGCTTCGCGTGGCCATTGCTTGTGAAGAATCAATTCTTAGTGGTTCTGCAGTAGAATTGTAATCTGATGAAGTTTGTAGCGATTGACTGGGGAACTTCATCCTTTCGCGCTTGGTTGATTGAACGCGATCAAATCTCTGACTATCTCCAAACCGATCAGGGCGTTAAGAACTTCGCTTCCGGCTCTCATAGCGCCTATCTCATTGAAGTCTTAGGTAAGTGGCAAGGACAATACGATCGCATCATCGCAATAGGAATGATTGGTTCGAGTATTGGTCTTTATGAGACTGATTTCTCTCCACTGCCGATTGATATCGATGAAGTAAGCAACTCTCTTATTCAAGTACCAAACTTTGAACCAGCTCTTTACATCGTGCCAGGTGTTTCAAAGGTTGGAGATGTAATGCGTGGGGAAGAGTCACAATCTCTTGCTTCAGGGCTTGAAAATGGGCTAGTTATATCGCCTGGAACACATAGTAAATGGGTTGAAATTAAGAGCGGAAAGATTACAGATTTTCGAACCTATCTAACTGGAGAGCTCTTTGAAATACTGAGAAATCACAGCACTCTTTCCAAGGCAACTGATTCATCAGCAAAATTAGTTGCCTCCGGAGATTTTGTAGAAGGCCTTAACGCACAACCCTCTGACTTAACGCATGATTTATTTGCAATCCGCGCCAACTGGTTGCAAGGCAAGACCGAGGATGCATCGCGGGAGTACCTCTCCGGGCTATTAATCGGCGCCGAAATCAAGTCTGCTAAGAGTTGGTGCAAGGCAAGTGAGGCAAGGATTGTCGCATCGGATTCTCTTGCAGAAATCTATATATTTGCGCTTTCGCACTTTGGAATTAAAGCAACCGTTGAAAATAGTGGACAACTAATCAATTACTTCGTAGCGCTAGCGAAAAAGGTGGAGAGTAAATCATGAATACATCCGAGCAACTCTTTAGCAATCTGAAATCTGCTCCAATCATTGCAATTCTTAGGGGAGTAACTCCAGATAAAGTCTTGGAGGTGGGAGACCTTCTAATTTCTGCAGGCGTTAAAGTTATCGAAGTTCCACTTAATAGTCCCGATGCCTTTTTAAGTATTAAAGCCCTACGTGGCCATCTTTCGCCAGATATCACCGTTGGTGCAGGTACTGTGTTAACAGTCGGCGATGTAGAAAAGATTGCCAAGGCAGGTGCTGAAATTTGTATCAGCCCAAACCTTGATTTAGAAGTTGTCTCAGCTGCCCAGAAACTTGGGCTGATTCCTATTCCTGGAGTGGCAACGGCTTCAGAGTTCTTTGAAGCCTATAAGCATGGCGTCAGATCCATGAAGTTATTCCCGTTCTCTAATCTAGGCGTTCCATTTATGAAAGCGCTGCAATCAGTTTCACCAAAAGATTCGCACTTAATTCCAGTCGGTGGGGTTTCTGTTGAAGATACCTTTGAACTTGTTCAATCAGGTGCGCTAGCAGTTGGTATCGGTAATTCACTTTATGATCCAAAAATTTCTAACGTTGAATTTATTGAACGCTGTTCAAGTACCAAGAAAGTAATTGCTAGATTTGCTTGATTAAGGTTATTGCCAAGATTAGACTTCAGAAATTACTTAATTAAAAATACTGGGGGCTATCTTGAAAGTTACTAAGTTCGAATTATTTTTCGTTGCCCACCGCTGGCTTTTTCTGAAGATTGAAACCGATGAAGGTATTTCCGGTTGGGGCGAGCCTGTACTTGAGGGCAAGGCGCTCACAGTAGCCACAGCAGTCGACGAATTAATGGACCATGTAATTGGTAAAGATCCATTCCAGATCGAACGTCACTGGCAGAGAATGAAGAAGGGCTCCTTCTATCGTGGTGGCGCAATCATGGATTCAGCCATCTCAGGTATAGATCAAGCGCTTTGGGATATAAAAGGTAAAGCTCTAGGTGTACCTGTTTATCAATTACTTGGTGGACAAGTTCGTGATCGAGTGCGTATTTATGGCCATGTTGGTGGAGTTGGCGGGAAAGATGGATATACCCACAATCCAATCGCCGAAGATATTAAAGAGATCTTGGCCAATGCTGATACTCAATTAGCGCGGGGCTTAACAGCGCTTAAATTTGCACCTTCTGATGGCTTAGAACATATCGATACTGCGCAAGAGCTAAAGAACATCGTTGCTCGCGTTACTGCAGTTAGAGAACATGTCGGCGATAAAATCGATATCGCACTTGATTTCCATGGCCGCTTTAGCCTTGCTATGGCTCGCAGAGTCTTCCCTTACCTAGAGCCATTGAATCTTTTATTCATTGAAGAACCTGTTCTTCCTGAATTTTCTGACAAGTTTGATTTGATCGTTGCCTCTACATCTACCCCGATTGCAACCGGAGAGCGCCTCTTCGATCGAAAAGACTATAAAGATGTACTTCGCTCTGGAATCGCCGTCGCTCAGCCTGATTTAAGCCATGCAGGTGGTATCTCTGAATGTCGCAGAATTGCAACAATGGCTGAAACTTACGATGTCGCTGTTGCTCCTCACTGCCCACTTGGACCGATCGCCTTAGCAGCATGCCTGCAATTAGATTTTGCTACCCCGAACTTCTTGATTCAAGAACAAGTACTTGGCCTTGGTCGCGGCAATAACGGATCGCTCATGAAGTATTTAGTTGATTACTCCGTCTTTGATGCACCGGATGGTTATATCGAACTGATGACTAAACCAGGTTTAGGAATTGAAGTAGATGAAGCAGAGGTTCGCAAGGCTGCTGAAAACGGCCACCGTTGGCGTAATCCTGACTGGACACACCACGATGGATCGCTTGCAGAGTGGTAAGACTTACTCTTTAACCGCTCCGGCTGAAAGGCCGCTAATAAAGTATCTATTGAAGAAGATAAAGATGATTGTTAGCGGAATTAGCGCATATAACGATGCTGCCATTAACTGCGCCCAGTCGATTCTGTATTCGCCAACTAGCTGACCAATGCCAACCGGCACTGTCTTCATCTCTTCATCTTGGGTTAGAACTAGTGCAAATATGTACTCGTTCCAGCCAGAAATGAATGAATAGATAGTTGTTGCAGCAAGTCCTGGCCAGGAGAGCGGAAGAATCACGCTGCGGAAGATTCTAAAACGTCCAGCGCCATCAATCTGCGCCGCAAGATCGAGATCCTTAGATATTCCGTCGAAGTAACCACGCATCATCCAAGTACAGAATGGGATGGTAAATGAGACATAGGTAATGATTAGCGCCGCGTGGGTGTTAATCAAACCGAAGGTCATATAGATCTTGTAGAAAGGAATCAACAACATAATCGATGGGAATAACTGGCTAGCGAGCAGAAAAGCCATAAATGTTCCGTGGCCTCTAAATTTAAATCTTGATAGCCCGTAAGCAGCAAATGCTGAGAAAGTGACTGATATGAAAGTGGCGATACTTACGACTATCAGCGAGTTGCGGAAGTAAGCCAAGAATGGGTGATCAACCCAAACCTGCTTGAAAGCATGAAGCGTTGGATTCTCAGGAATAATCTGAGGAGGAAGTGAGAAGAGATCCTCTTCATTCTTTAGAGATGTGGAAATAATCCAAAGTATTGGAAAGAGGATGAGAGCGGAGAAGAAGAAAAGAACGCTATAACTTGTGAGGTTGGTTATCTTCCGAGCGACCTTTACATCGCTCATTAGCCCGTACTTCTTCTCGTTAGCCATCGGTTCTTTAATCAATGTCTCTTTAATCGTTGTCATTGCGAATCGCCCTTGAGTAGAAGTAACTTGCCGCTAGGAGAATAGTCAAGATAATTACCGACTCAGCAGCTGCTTTTCCGAAGTTGAAATCTCCAAAGGCCTGCTGATAAATACTGATAGAGACAACCTTGGTTGCGCCGGCAGGTCCACCAGAAGTCATCAACCAAATCACCGTGAAGTGCTTAAACCACCAAGCAGTTTCAAGGATGCAGGTGACTAAAAATATAGGGCGCAAGCCTGGAAGAGTTATATGCCTAAACTGTTGAATACGAGTTGCACCATCGATTGCAGCAGCTTCGTAACGCTCTGAAGGGATGTTCTTCATTCCAGCCAACATCATGATCATGACGATTGGATAGCCCTTCCAGGTTGCAACGAAGATAACTCCGGCAAGGGCAGAAGTACTCGAATCGAACCAGGAAACATCGGAATCAATCAGACCGACGGTGTTTAAAATGTAATTGATAAGCCCATATGTTGGGTTAAAGAGCCACTTCCAGATAAGCGCAACGACAACCTCGGGTAGAAGCCAAGGTAGCATCAAGATAATTTTAAAAGTTGTAGCAAATTTTAGATTCTGATTCAAAATTACAGCCAGTAGAAGGCCGACCACAAAATTGCCAACTACTACAAAGAAAGCGAAGGTTAAGCTGATTTTGAGCGAATTTAAGAACTCTGCATCTGTCAGCAGCTCGGCATAATAACGAGCACCAACAAACTTCCATTCACTTATTAGGTTGGTGCGCTGCATACTGATGAAGATCGCATAGCCAAGTGGATAAATGATCAAAGAGAAAACAATTAAGAGAGTGGGCAAAGTGAAGAAGTAGCCGGAACGACTTTCCCGCTTTTTAAATGCGCTTTTCATATTCCCTCTCTAAAGAAAATTTAGTGTTATGAAAGAGTGACATCGGGAAGAGAATTTCTTCTCTTCCCGATGTCACATTCCCTCAATTTACAGACAGACGGTTACCCGTTATCAGCGATAATCTTTCGCGCCTTTTCAGCCTGTTCTTTAGCGATCTGATCAATCGTCTTATCACCCTTTATCGCCGCCTGATAGGCAGGAGATGAAAGGATGGCGATTGAGTTATACCAAGGAATTTGTGGGTTAGAGAAGACTTTGCCTTCTCCCGCCTTCACAAAGCCAAGGCTCATTTCTGAGTTAACTTGTGGATCAGCCTGTGCATCCAAACGAGAAGGAATGCGGTAGGT
>Ga0209442_1000980_pt1 | contig 16515 bp, 15 predicted proteins | sample LauGreSBDMM110DD_2_FD_187565 | JGI IMG/M metagenome (GOLD analysis project Ga0209442, IMG submission 187565) | Freshwater lake microbial communities from Lake Michigan, USA - Sp13.BD.MM110.DD (SPAdes) (version 2) | ecosystem: Environmental > Aquatic > Freshwater > Lake | place: Lake Michigan...
TACTTCAGTGCTAAAGCCATTCGGTGATAGAGATAGGCATGGCTTTGATTATTCGCGACCTACTAACTTCTGACATCGGCCCAGCAGTGCGGTTGTTGGAAGAATGCCGCTCGTTGCCCGACACCAAGCCGGCCGATATTGCGCAATTCGTGAACGACGTTTCTTCGAGTGCACCAGGTGTAGTTGCCGTTGATGGTGAACGAATCATCGGTGTGATTCAGGCTCGAATTGTGTCTGATGATGGGTGGATAAATGTTGTGACGATTGATCCTGCCTGGCGTCATCAGGGCATTGGCTCAAAAATGTTGTTGCGTCTCGAAGAAAAACTGATGCACCTGGGTGTTCGAAAAATATCCGCGTTGTTGTCAAAATCACAAGCCGGAGAAACGGCTCTTGTTAATCGTGGATTTTCCGCCATCCACGATCTCATTTTGTACGAAAAATTAGAGCCGATTGCGCCGACTGCTATGCGCATCGTTGATCAATACGGTGGAGAAATTTTGTCGCCCAACCTTTGGGATCGTGTGGCGGGTATGCACGCCGAGAAGAAAATTATTGATGGTCGTGTTGTGGCGCCGTTGGCCGACCCAAGTACTGCAGAGAGGGTTGGCGTAAAAGCACCCGCGACTGTTCTGCTTTTTGGTCCTCCAGGAACTGGTAAGACAACTTTCGCTAAAGCGATTGCTGGGCGGCTTGGTTGGCCATTTATTGAGTTGCTCCCCTCCAAATTAGAAAGCGGTGGGGATTCGATGTCGTCAGAACTTCGTCAAGCGATGAATGACTTGCTGCAGTTGGAACGTGCCGTTGTTTTTATCGATGAGTTTGACGAAATCGCATCGGCGAGAGAACGCAACCCAACAACAAAAGGGGTTGTCAACGAATTATTGAAGATGATTCCCTCGTTCCGTTCGACACCAGGACATCTCTTGGTCTGTGCCACAAATTTTGTTGGTGATATTGATTCAGCGGTGCTGCGTCCCGGCCGATTTGACTTGGTTATTCCTATTGGACCACCAGACCTCACTGCCCGTCTGGCGCTTTGGGAGGCTGCACTTTCACGTCTAGATCAACGTGGAGTTGACATTGAAAAACTTGCGAGAGAAACCGAGGGCTACACCCCCGGCGATGTTGAATTAGCCGCTCAGCGAGCAGCAACAGCGGCCTTTGACCGAATCCGTGAAGGCATTGAACCTTCATACATTTCTTCAGATGACCTTGATGTGGCGATTGCTCGCACGCGGGCTTCAGTCTCAAGTGATATTCGCAATCGCTTTAGTGAAGAAGCCGAGCGATTCGCTCGCGTGTAATCCTCTTGTAAAAGTCGGTAGCTGAGCAAAGATTAAAAATTAAGAGCGAAATCTCGTTTGTAAGGACATTCATTCGCTTGATGATTCGGGGCGTCGGGTCATGGCGGTGCGGACGTTTACCGCTTGACTGGCTACATCGTCAACATCATCGCCAACAACGGTGAGATGCCCCATTTTGCGACCGGGTCGAGCTTCGGTTTTGCCATAGAGATGCAGGTGGGTGCGAGGGTCGTTTTGCACCAGATCAAATTGAGGTTCGCCGTCGGCCCAACGATCTCCGAGAAGGTTGGCCATTGCCGTTGCTGAGTGGATCATTGATGGGTCGCCAAGTGCAGATCCCACCAAGGCGTGGACTTGTTGTTCAAACTGGCTGGTGTGCGCAGCATCAAGCGTCCAGTGACCGCTGTTATGCGGTCGAGGTGCAAGTTCATTCACAAACAGCATGTCGTCGGAGACAAAAAACTCCACGGCGAGAACACCGACGTAATCCAGTTTCTCTGCGATGCGGATGGCGGCTGCTTCGCCGCGTTTACGAAAATCATAGTCACCCGTAAATGGGGCAGTGCTGACGTCAAGAATCCCATCAATGTGCACATTGTGAGTAGGTGCAAACATGGCGATGGAGCCATCGGTGCCACGCGCAAGAATGATTGAAAACTCGGCATCGAGAGTGATCATCTGTTCAACAACACATGGAACATTGCCGACGTTGTCCCACAGTGAAGAAATTTCTGAGAAGTCAGAAATTTTCTGCTGACCTTTTCCGTCGTAGCCCAGTCTCGTTGTTTTCATGAGAAGCGGTGTGCTGAACGGATTTCTACTCGTATTGATTCCATAGGTACAGATACGTTCAATGTCTGCTTGAATTTCAAGCACTTCATATGGTGCAACAAGCAGACCAATTGATTCGCAAAATTGTTTTTCGTCCCGGCGGTTTTGAGCAATTGCTACACATGCGGGCGAAGGACGAACAGACACATATTGAGCAAGAAACTCCAGCGACGAGACTGGCGGATTTTCGAATTCAATGGTGACTGCACTGCAGATGGCAGCGAGTTCTCTCAGTGCGTCGTTGTCGTCATACTGGGCAACGATATGCCTATCGGCATGTGCACCAGCTGGTGCGCTCGGGTCAGGGTCGAGGACTGCTGTTTGGTAACCCATCTTTTGTGCAGCGAGCACAAAATAGCTGCCGAGCTGACCTCCGCCGATAACACCAAGCATGGTTGACATCAGGCGGGGGGAAGAACGCTAGACACCGCATCATCATGGCGCTTGCGGCGATACTCGACAAGGGTTTTGTGCAGTTGGTCATCGTCGTGGGCCAAAAGTTCTATGGCAAATAATGCCGCGTTGATCGCACCGGCTTCACCAATTGCGAATGTTGCCACGGGTACTCCCGCAGGCATCTGCACGATGGAATAAAGCGAATCTTGACCCGCTAGGTGGGTGGTGGGAACTGGTACACCAAGCACCGGTACCAGTGTTTTTGCGGCCAGCATGCCAGGCAAATGTGCGGCTCCACCAGCACCGGCGATCATTGCCCGCAGCCCGCGCTGTTTGGCAGTTTCGGCGTATGCAAACAATTCATCGGGCATGCGATGCGCTGAGAGCACTTGAGTCTCATGGGGTATTGCAAAGTGCTCCAGAATTTCAACTGCACGGGACATGATTGGCCAGTCGCTGCTCGAGCCCATCACGACGCTGACAATTGGACCAGAAGTTGTTTCCACTCTCGTACCTTAGACGCACTGCTTATTTACACTTTGTAAAATTGTCTCCCTCTTGTCCTGACCCTTGAAATAGGCCCATCTTTTATGGGGCAAGTCACCTCGTAAGAATGGGGTTGGGAGGATGGATTGAAAACGGACTACTTGCCAAGAAGCAACTCAATGACGACACTTCTCAGAGCAGAACTTCACCTTGTACCAATCTTTGGCCCATTTCTTTCTCCACTCAAACTTCAGCCCACAAGATTCGCACACACGTGGCGGATAACCATTCTTAGTTTTCGCCACTTGACTCATGCCCACAGAGTACGCCGAAATGCAAAGTTAAAAAAGAACTCTGCAGGTTACTGTGCAAATTCGCGCCATTCGTCCTCAGTCCAATATTGGCGCAGCTCGGCCGTCACAAAATCGGTGACCCAACGAACTGTGTCAATCCAGGGCAGATCCTCAGACATGACCTCGGTGAAAGCCATACCTTGCAAAAGAAGTGCCACATCATCAATTCCCAAGGTGATTGGCGATCCCTCTGCTGGCTCACTCAGACGTGCTTCGAGATCAATCACATCTTCAACTTCCCACACCGCCCGAGATTCGACATCAAACATTTGATCAAGCATGATGCCCAAAATTTGGGTGAGTGCGATCACCGCCTCATGTTCTAGAACCACGCTTCGCGGATTGATCATTTAGGACCCCGAGTCGACCTTGACAATTAGATTCGTAGTTTGACAGAAATCGCAAATATCTGCCTATTTGAGAGGTGTTCATCAGCACCACGGCGTTTTCGGCGCAGTCTTTCTACTCTGAGTGCACTCCAGTCGCCCTGAGACAGATGACGCCAGGTGTTTCGGCGAATTTCGCTCCCCAGTATTGATGGGGCAGTGGTCGGGGTTTCAATGAACGTTTGAAACGCGAAACGCTGAATCTTGGAATGCAATTTGTTGGTCAGGGAAGATTCTCGAGATCGTCGCGGTCTTTCGATCGTCCACTAGCTCGCTTATTGACTTTGAGATCGTGCAATGAGATCACGGGGACTGGAGATCCGTCAACAATTTGTTCATTGGCTCGTGCGTAACAATCGTCGAAGGTCACGCCGTCAATGTCCGTAAGAATTTCAATGCGTAATGGTGCTTCACCCATTCGGATGATTCGCTCGGGATCTTCAAACAATTCAGGAACTAGATCTGGCGTGTCGAAACCAAATTCTCGGAGGCAAGAGACAATCCGCTCGGCGTTGGCACGATTCCGCGCGACCAAACGTCCATTCAAGGTGAAAATGGATACCTAATACGACTTCTTTACGGCTGGCCTCGCAGACATGTTCTGCAGTACGGGGACCCACCATTAACAGATACCGAGCACTGCAAAAAAGAAATTTTTTTCCCCGTCGTTTGAGGCAACTAGTTTTTTCGGTCAATCTACCCTTGACGCATGCTCAAGAAAATAGTGTCGTCAATCTTTTCAACTCGTCGGATTGTCACTGCAGTGATCATGCTCGCAGTCACAGTGGTCTCTGCGCCGTATTCCTCAATTGCAGGTGCGTCGCAGATTCCTGTTGACAGTGATGCTGTACTGAATGGACAGAACATCTCGGTTCCTGCAGGAACATTGATTTTTCCGTCTGGAGTATCAGTTTCAATTAGCGAAACTGGTGCAGAGGCGATTAGTCGCAACCAGATGGTTTCCTACAACTCATACGGAACCATGAAAGATTGGTACAACACCGGAAGTTTTGTTCCGTCGCCGTACACACCGCATGGTTTTGAGGTGGCACCAGGACGAAACCGACCAGTCTTTTATTCTCAAACTCATACGGGCTATGAAACACAGTGGTTTGGAACCAGTAGAGGAGCATGTCCAATCACGGAAACTCGTGGTGTAGAGATGCGTTGTCCTAAGGGGACAGTCACGTTCACTTTCAATACCCCAGTCACTGACCCAGTTCTGCACATCAACAACTTTGGAGGAACAGCTTGGGACAGCGCTAGTCCCAATCCGATAGTTAACTGGACTCTGTTTAATTTTTCCGTCACCATGCTTACTCTTGACTTGGAGAATTCGGTGTACAGCGGGACTCCTAACATCGAACTCGTCTCGAAAGTGGGAAACTTGGCAGTCGTCAACGATGGTGCGGCATACAAACTTCCCCAGTCAGAGAGTCGTCTAAACGGAGCTCAAGCCATCACACGTACTAATGACACCATGGTTCACCAGTTTCCGTGGTACACGCCAGGCGCGTTTGGGTCGGGCTCAGTGGTTTTCAAAGGTACATGGAAGACGATCACTCTCCAGCGCAACTTGCTGTGGTTCTACGAGAGATGGAATTCAGTAAACAACCCAAGCGGAAGTCCTGCTGGCAATTCATCTAACCAGGATAAGAACAAGTGCGTTCTTGATCAAATGCCCGCCGGACCTGTGCACGATTGTAAACTTGAGAACAGTTTGTGGATTCCTGACACTAGTAAGCCAAACGTGTTTAGTGCCGTGGTCGACAAAATCCAAAAGCAAAGTTCTGTGCCGGAGTGGGTGACGTATCTCTTCAGTATTGATGAGGATTTTGGTGACGCTCCAAGATCCTATGATGCCGATAACGGAGCAAGTCACGTATTGAGTGATTTGCGAATTGGTGGAATTATTGATTCAGTAGGTCTTGAACGTGCACTTGCAAGTGGTGAAGTGAACAACATCGGTACAACAGGAATAGTTAGTCCCAACGCAGGAGGAACTGACCGTAGCGATGACTCTTTCGTCAATGCGCCAGACGTTCCTGCAGCCGGTAACTACTCAGTCACGGTACCAATTAGTGGAGTAAGTCAGAATGCGAAACTTTGCGGCTGGGTTGACGCAAATGCATCTGGCACTTTTGACGCAAATGAGCGTCAATGTGTCAACGTGTCTGCAAACGACACCTCTTCGGTGTTGGCGTGGCCAGAGTCATTTGCCAATTCAATAACGTCCCCGACTTACATGCGTCTTCGTTTGTCCTATGACGTGGCTGGAGTCGAGAGCCCGCTCGGTCGTCTAGCTTCAGGTGAAGTGGAGGACTGGCAAGTCCGCCGTGCGTTAGCAACGGAAGCTCCCAGCGCTTCAGCACCAAGTTCACCCTCGGAGTCAAAGACGGGGAACCAGGTGGACCAGCTACCACAAACGGGAGGCTCTACACAGATGGTGTTGCCTTCAATCGTTGGCCTTCTTCTCGGTGGGATGATCTTGGTTAGTCGACAGCGTCGACTGCGACGTTCTCAATAAAACACACTGAGATCAACTTTCATTTCGTTGAGACTTCGAACACAAAGTGTCGGATCGCGTCTCTTGCCGAGTAGTCGTCAGTATCGCCGATCTCATTCTTCATGCTGTGTCTTCCTTTGTCGAGAAAATATTGTTCAAAATTTGCTGACTAGTCCACGACACCGTTGCAACTGTTGAGATGCCTCAACGTTTGTACACTTCTGCGCGTTGGGGATCGTAGATAAACGCTGCTACCTTAAGAAAAGTAGATAGCAGAGTTAAAAGCCGACTTGTCTACTCGTGGAGTAATCGTTGAATCGTCGCAGATCCAACGTTTTCGGTCTGGTCCAGCCATGGTGCTAGTCGGAAGACTGGCGTAGTCTTTCGACTCTGAGCGCGCTCCAGTAACCTCTAGATTGATGACGCAAGGTGTGGCGGCGGATTTCGCACCACATTTCGCACCATCCCCGCCTTCGTGAGGGTGGTGCGTAATTCCAAACCTCAGTATTGATGGGGCAGTGGTCGGGGTTTCAATGAACGTTTGAAACGCGAAACGCTGTTTTTTGGAACGCATGTGTGGCATCATTTTGTGGTGGACATCTTGAATCGAATATTGCCGTGGGATGGCTGGGGCGGCCGAATCATGGCGACGGTTATGGCTACTGGCAACGCGGACATGGAGAACGCGGCAGTCGAATTAGTGAATCCGCGACCTGATGCCAACGTTGTGATGATCGGTTGCGGACCTGGAGTAGGGGTAGTCGCATCTGCTCGTCGCGCATCTAACGGAATGGTGATTGGTCTTGACCCGTCAGAAGTGATGGTTGAGCGAACTCGTGCTCGGTGTCGCCGCGCGCGAGTAGAACACATCACAAGAGTTGAGCGCGCAGTGGCAGAGTTGCTTCCGTTGCCAGAACGTTCGCAAGATGCTGTTGTCAGTGTGAACAACATTCAACTGTGGAGTGACAGGGCGGTTGGTCTCGACGAGTGTGTTCGTGTTCTCGTTCCCAGAGGTGTGTTGGTGGTTCTGTTACACACGTGGGCCATGCCAGATGCGGTGTCTGCAGAAGAGTGGATCGCAGAGTTAACTGCTGATTTGTCTACTCGTGGAGTCGTTGTCGAATCATCCCAAATTCGACGTTTTCGGTCTGGTCCTGCCATGGTGCTGGTGGGAAGGCTTTCGTAGTCTTTCCACTCTGGGCACACTCCAGTAACCTCTACATAGATGACGTGAGGTGTGGCGGCGAATTTCGCACCACATTTCGCACCATCCCCCGCCTTCGTAGCTCAGTGGATAGAGCAACGGTTTCCTAAACCGCAGGTCGCAGGTCCGATTCCTGCCGAGGGCGCCATACAAACCGCGCGGCGTTTAGTGTTTTGCTGAGCACGGGGGATGAATCGTTATGGGGACGCAACCAAAGCACATCAACCACGAACTTGGACCCATGAAATGTCCGGTCGACCTTGCGTCGGTTGATCTCTTTGGCGCTGGAGCACAAGAACATTGGTACGAGATGTACGAAATCTTGCATCGTGATGCGCCGGTGTTGCGTATTCCTGGTGGCGGATTGAAGCCCGGCACTGACGCATTTGTGCTCACCAAACACGCCGATATCAATACTGTCGTCAAAGATCCCGAACGTTTCACGGTGATGGGGCAGAGGCGAGTCAACGACTGGGCCAATGACGGCTTGTCGGGCGAAGACGTGTTTACGACATCGCGCAATCTGATGACGGCATCAATGGTGACATTGCGGCCGACTCAAGAGATGTATATCAAGCATCGCAAAGAACTCACCGACCCGTGGGTGGGCACTGGTGCATCGCGTCACCGCGAGATGATTGCGCGACTCGCTAACGAACTCATTGATGAATGGATCAACGACGACTCAGTTGAGTTCATCAGTCAATTCGCTCGGCCTTTGCCCCAACGAGTGTTTGCGACGATTCTCGGTTTTCCGTTTGAAGACATCCCGCAACTTGCCGAGTGGGGCGACGCAGTCGTGACGCCCTTCGTTCACGGAACTGGTTTGAAGCACGAACTTGCGCCTGATCAAGCAAGCGAGATGTTTCGGCGCCTAGAAGGTTTTCAGGAGTACATCTACGAGCATGTGCGCGCCAAGCGGTTGAATCCACAAGACGACATGGTGAGCTTCTTGTGTGATGTGCGTTACCAAGCGCTTGACCGCAAACTTACCGACCTCGAAATTGCCGGCATCGTGCACGCAATGATTATTGGCGCGTTAGAAACCACACAGTATGCACTTGAAGAACAAGCGCAGTTGTTATGTGAGAACGTTGGGCTTTTTGACAAAGTTCGCAACGATCGAAGCAAGTTGCGTGCGTTCATCGAAGAAAGTTTGCGCATGCGTTCGCCCACTCACGGGCTATCGACCCGAATGACTTCACACGACGAAGTCTTTCAAGGTGTTGCTGTGCCGGCTGGTTCGTTGTTGCACTTGCGTTTTGCGGCTGCCAATGTTGACGAAGAAGAGTTTGCATGTCCGTTTGATCTTGATCTTGAGCGTCATGGTGTGACGCGACACTTGGCGTTCTCGGCTGGGCCACGAGTATGTCCAGGTGCCAATCTGTCCCGCATTGAACAGCAAGTGGCGTGGGATGTGTTGTGCGACCGACTGGCCAGCATTGAATATGGCGAGGGAAACGATTGGCAGCATCAACCCGGCATCATGTTTGGCACCCTCAGGCTGAATCTGAAGTTCACTCGAGCCTGAGTTCGTTCATTACTCATAGGGGAGCGCAGGCCCCTGGCGGACTGTCATAGCGGCTGTCCTGAGCCCAATCGCCGGTTGCCCATGAATCATCTGAGGGCGGCGTGATTCCTTCGAAGTGGGTCGACAATTCTTGGATGAGCCATTGTGCTGATCGAAGGGCGCCGGTGGGGCACACATGAATGCCATCACGTTTACGTTCGGGGTTGCCATCGCCGTCAATGTCACGAATGAAAACGTCACCGAGAACTGATCGTTGATCAAGGTAGATAATCGAGCCATCTGATTGGTCGGCGATGGCGCGCGCTTTGTCTTCGAGAGATGTCTGTCCGGGCTCGCTTCTATCGGGCGCAATTGACGGGAACGAGACTAAGACCAGTCGCAGATTTCGCTCGGTGACGAATGTGACGAGATCGTCAAGCGCTGCTTGTTGTCGATCATCGTCTTGTTGGGCATCCCAAACCGAAAGTTGCAAAATCAACAAATCAACGGCGTAGCGATCAAGTTCAACTGCGAGTGATTGCAACGGTGTCGTGTTGGCATCCGTCGGCACAATACCGACTCCGCCAAAAGCACCTGAGTGCACGGTGACATTGCCTGCATTCAACTCGGCTTCAATCGCCGGCCACATGTCGTAGGCAACTGAATCGCCCAGGTAGTAAATGCTGGTGACGGGGGGCAATGATTCTTGCGGTGTTGTAGTCGTTGGCGCAATGGGAACACTCGTAGTAGTGGCGGCGGCTGACGTGAGTGCGTCGGCGTTGACTTTGTTTGTTGTTTCTGGAACAGTGATCAAAGCCCAAATGACGATCGCTGCTAACGACGTCGCAACAAAGACCTTTCGTCCTTGTGCGCCATGCGCCCATTTTGCCTTATGTCGAATGGGCTGTTCCACGAGTAGATATGAAGCAATGCTGAGAGCAAACGTGATTGCCAGACGGACTGCGGTCAGCGCTAACCCGTTGATATCTAATCGTTCGCTCGTGCAGAAAATAAACACAGGCCAATGCCAGAGGTACAGCGCATATGAGAGTCGCCCGATGTACGCGAGTGGTCGCCACGAGAAAATCACGGACAATCTGCTGCTTGATGATGCAATAAGAACGGCGATTACGGCCGACGCAGTCGAATGAGCTAACAGTCCTCCGCGAAAGAGCCACTGACTTTGTCCGTCAACAGTGAACCACATGAACCCGAGTGCGACGATGAGTGCGACGGTGAGACCACTCGCAGCACGACGAAACTTTTGCATTCCCGCAGTGATTGCGTGACGTATCGCTGGCAGGGCAACGAAGGCTCCGCAAAGTAACGAAAATGCCCGGGTGTCGGTTCCCATGTAGACGCGAGTCGGATCGCCGCCGTCGTAGATCGTCAGCATTGCAACGAACGATGCGATGATTCCAATACCAGCGAGGACTCCTAGGGCGCGGGTGCGCCCAATACGCCATGCGACTGTAACGAGTAACGGCCACACCACATAGAACTGCTCTTCAATGGCGAGGCTCCACAGATGTTCAAATGCTGACGGTGCCGCAAATGCATCCCAGTAGCCCGCACCTGAACTGATCTGATGCCAGTTAGCGACATAGAACTGCGCCCACGGTGCGTCGTTGCGAGCGATGATCCACTGGCCCGTGTCGGCAAATAGTCGAAAGAAAACAACAACGACGACCAAAAGCACCATGACGGCCGGGAGCAATCGTCGAAGGCGTCGTCCCCAAAAACCAATCAGGTCAATCGTGTTCGTTCGCTGTAACTCATCAATGAGCAAAGTCGTGATCAAGAAACCCGACACTGCGAAGAACAAGTCGACTCCCAGAAAGCCGCCGCTGAGTCGATTGTCGTGAAACGCCAAAACTCCGATGACTGCCAAGGCTCGCAACCCATCTAGCCCAGGTAGATGCGGGCGAGCGGAAACGGATTGATTCACGGGGATAATGGTACGAGGTATGGCCTGCTCGGCAGGATCTGATCGCTGTTGTAGTGACACAATAAATGCCACTAGTTTGGACTTCATCACGAGCGGCGAGGGATCACGATGACATCCGAAAAACAACAACGACTGATTTCTGACATGCGTGGCGTGCGTTACGGCGAAGTTCTGGCCGTCATGTCGCGTGACGAGAAGTTGCAAGCCGATGTCTATGGCACCCAAATGATTAATGACTGTCCCGCCGAGTTGTGGGACACGCTCAATGCCGACGAGATCGCCAAAGATATGGGTGCTTTGTTCGTGAAGCTCAATGGGCCGCGTTATTGGATGCTCGATGGTCTGGGCACCAAGGTTGCGTTCGTCGAACCAGTGATGCGCGAATTCAACGGGCTGATGATGCGGCGTATTGCCACGGTCGATTTGGGTGACACTCCGGCGTCATTGTCGTACGAGGAGCGGTACGTCAACCGTGGAGCGGTGTTCTTCTTCGACGCTGGCTCGGTGGTCTATGAATTGATCAACCCAGATGGCAAGGCGTACATCATGCAGGCGTACTGCGTGGGCGTCGACCCAACCTTGAATCAATCGAACCTGGGCGATCTAGCTGGACGGCTGAAATTGCCGACTGGCTGGATCTTTAAATCACGCATCTTGGACGAAGAGTTGGTGGTTGACACCACCGATCACCCCGCGACCGTGGTGCAAGACGAACTCGAGAACACGTACACCCTTCCGTACTGATGCTGTTTGTGATTCTGGTGTCGTTTTAATCGGCAATACCGAATCAAACGACACCAGAATCACAGGCAAAAAAGAACCCCCGCTGCTTGCGCAACGGGGGTTCGAGTTACTGGACTAGGAATTGCTCAGCGCTTGCGAGCGGCTGCCTTCTTTTTGGCAGGAGCCTTACGTGCTGGGGCCTTCTTGGCGGGAGCCTTACGGGCTGGAGCCTTCTTAGCAACTGCCTTCTTCTTTGCAGGAGCTTTTTTAGCAGGAGCTTTCTTGGCGGGAGCCTTCTTCGCAACTGCCTTTTTGGCCGGGGCCTTAGCAGCAGCTGCAGCAGCAACGGCGCCAGCCTTGTTCAACTTAGGTGCCGGAGACACACCAAGGGCGATGTCCTTGAAGCCCTTGAGTGCGGTGATCTTGGCAACTGTCTTCGCGGCGATCTTGATGGTCTCACCCGTTGCTGGGTTACGACCCATGCGTGCGGGACGCTTGATCTTTGCGAATTTTGCAAAACCGGAAAGGTTGACGATTTCGCCCTTAGCCACGTTGGCCAAGATGACGTCGATCGTACCTTCAACGGCTGTTGTGGCCGTCTTCTTGTCGATACCGGTGTGGTCGGATACTGCTTGGATGAGGTCGCGTTTCTTCATGTCCGTAAACATATTTCATGAAAATGCGCAGATGGTGGATTTCCGTTGATTTTCTTGAGATTTTTTGAAGATCTCAAAATTGAGGTTCGGGCAGATCTGCAGTCGTTGCGTCTGAAGAACCATGAGTATTGTCTGATTTACAGACGAAACTTTTCGTTGGTTTTGGGGGCAAGACAATGGCGATTCCACGCGAGTTCACAGCTGAAGCAATCGCTCAATCATCGGTTGACGCATTTCGGCCGTACAACGATTTTTTGCAATCGGGCGAACCGTACGTCTCGATCTATTTGAACAATCAGTGGTTGACGCCGCCGAAAGATGATGCCGAACTTGAGTGGGGTAAGGGTTGGTATTACGACACGACCGTTGCGCGTAAACATGAATACTGGAAAGACATTGATCTTCCGCAACCAACAAAAGACATCACTGTGATGCGACAGAATCTTTTTGATTGGGGCTATTGCCTCATTGAAGATGGAATGTCACAAGAACAATGCACTCGTTTGCGTGCGCGTATTGAAGAGCAAGCTGCTGCTGAACGAGCGTTAGGTATTGCGTATCTCGTGAAGTCGCAACAGCACGTGTGGTCGCTCGTCAATAAAGGCGACGACTTTGTGAAGTGCCTTGAGCATGATCCAGAGGGTGTGCAAGCAGGCCCAATAATTGAGCGTTTATTGGATGAAACGCTCGGAATTGCCTGGAACCACTTCAGTTTTCTTTCCAATATTTCGTATCCGAATTGCCATCCACAACCGATGCATCAAGATCAAACATTCATTGCGCCATACAATCCGCGTGAAGCTCCGGTGTTGGTGAACACGATGTATGTGTTGCAAGACGTCAATGAAGTGAATGGTGGAACACTGTTTATTCCGGGTTCGCATAAGCCAAACGGAACTGGTGGACCGTATGCGTTGTATGGCTCGATGCCCAAGCCAATCAACCTCGAAGCAAAAGCCGGAACCATCTTGATGTTTGATGGTCGACTGTTGCACGGCGGCGCAGTGAATCATTCAGACAAGTTCCGTTACGTGATCACTAACTCGTGTGTGAAGAGTTTTATTCGTCAACAAGAAAACTTCTTGTTGACGATGAGTCCTGAAGTGCTCGCAAAAGCAAGCGACAAGTTGTTGTGGCGGCTCGGTTTTCAATCATCAATCACCGCGAATTTGGTCGAAGGTTACGGCTACCAAGGCTCAGGAAAAATGGGCGATTCAAACGGTTCGGTTGCCCATGTCAGGCGCGAAATGGACCAGGGTGAGTACCGCCATGTTGGGGCCCTTTCGATGGACGATGTGACAAAGATTTCTTCTGATGAGTTCGCTTTGGCCCGAATCCAGAAGGCGAATGAGTCATTTCGGACTCCCGAACTTCTCGAGACAATGCGCGTTTTGGGCTGAAAAGCAGCCTTGCGGTTGTGTCACGCGGCCTTTCCCTCGTCGTGGCGTTGATGTGCTCGTAGCCTGAGAAGTCGTGATTGTGATCGATGCCCAGGGACTCAAAGCCTCGAGACCGAACCGTCCGCTGTTCGCTGATGTCTCAATCACCCTCAGTGATGGCGATCGTGTTGGCGTTGTTGGCCTGAACGGTTGCGGCAAGAGCACGCTGTTACGCATTATTAGTGGCGAACAAGAACCCGAAGGCGGTGTCGTGCGCCGTGGGCGTAACGCTCGCGTCGGCGTGTTGAGCCAGGCACCGGTTCTTCCGAAGGGCACAGTTCGCGAAGCCGTTGGTGGCACGTGGCAAGGCGAGGCCATGCTCGACCGTCTCGGCATGAGTGGTCTGATTGATAGTCAGACCGACCAGTTGTCGGGTGGTCAGAAGAAGCGTGTCGCACTCGCGGAATTGCTCATTGGTGAGTGGGAAGCACTCATCTTGGACGAACCCACCAACCATCTCGATCTTGACGCCATTGCATACCTCGAAGAGTGGCTGGCAAATTACAACGGTGGCTTGCTGCTCGTCACCCACGACCGCCATGTACTCGACCGTGTCACGACCAAGGTTCTTGAAATCGATCGTGGCAAGGCGTATCTACACGTGCCGACGGGTTGGAGCGAAGGCTCTGGTTACGCGGCATATTTGTCGGGTCGCAGTGAACGCGAAGAGCAAACGGCAACCGCTGAACAAGTACGCAAGAACCTGGCGAAAACCGAACTTGCGTGGTTGCGACGTGGCGCGCCGGCACGAACTACCAAGGCCAAAGCTCGTGTTGCCTCGGCAACCGCATTGGTAAATACCAAAGCCGAAGCACCAGCGCGTCAAGGCGAACTTGGACTCACGAAAGATCTCGGATCAAAACGTCTTGGCTCTAAAGGTGTCGAACTACACGGCGTTGGCTTTAGTTGGCCCAACGGCAAACGAGTTCTGTCGCCGTTTGATCACATGCTTGAGCCAGGCGATCGGCTCGGAATCGTTGGGCCTAATGGCGCCGGCAAGAGCACCTTGCTCGATCTCATCTCTGAACGACTGACGCCAACCGAAGGCAAGATCGATATTGGTCGCACCGTCAAAATTGGCTATTACGACCAGTTGGGTCGCGACCTTGATGTCACCAAACGAGTTCGTGACGCCGTTGCGGGCGACAAAGGAGCGCCTTCGTTAGAAGACATCAACTTGATGAAGCGTTTTTGGTTTGATGGCGATTCGCAGTTTGCTGAAATCTCGACACTCTCGGGCGGTGAGCGTCGCCGCTTGCAATTGTTGTTGACTCTGATCGAACAGCCCAACGTGTTGTTGCTCGACGAACCGACCAACGATCTTGATCTCGATACTTTGCGTGCACTCGAAGACTTCCTTGATGATTGGCCCGGAATCGTTTTAGTTGTCAGTCACGACCGGGCATTTTTGGATCGAACGGTTGATGAAGTTTTTGCACTTGACGGACAAGGTGGAGCATCGTTGGTGCGCGGCGGTGTCGCCGGCTGGCTGAAGCAGCGTCTGGAACGAGGCTCAAAGCCAACGCAAAACACGAAGTCGGTGAGTTCGGCCAAGGTTGACACACCCGCTAAAGCAGTTGTTGATGTGCCCGCCTCGAAATCGGGTTCGCTCAAGAGTGCGAGCACATTGAAACGACTCGTGACGCAGGCCGAAAAGGCTCTGGCTCAAGCCACGACCGAGCGCGACACCATCAGCACAAAGCTCATAGCCGAAGCCTCAAGTGCCTCAAGCAACCACGAAACATTGGCGAAATTGAGCGAACAACTTGCTCATGCGCAAACCAAAGTTGACACCGCCGAAGAATCTTGGCTGAATTTTGCCGCCGAGGCTGAGAGTCGTGGTATTGATATGTCATGACGGTTGTTTCGCCTCTCGGATATCGATTCCCAGGTGGCACGTACACAATCGCTCATTGGGAAAATTGGTTACTCACCGATTGCACCACCGCAGAACCCTTACCCGATGATCTTGCGCATCCAGTGGCGCTGTTTCATGTGCCAATTCTTGGTGCGGGTACAAGTATCGCAACGTTGTTTGAAGTGTGCGGCGCAGAAGGGCCAGGTTCAGTTGGTCTCGATGGTTACGACTGGGAATACATGCGGCCACTTCGTGTCGGTGTTGAATACCGCATGGAGGGTGGCATTGTCCGCTGGGAACAACTCGTCGACGAACGTGGCAACCCGTACGACTCAATGAGTTTCTCAATTGAAATGTTTGACTCCGAAGGTTTGGCGGCACGTATCACCAACACTTGGCGTTTTCGGCGACGCAAGCCCGAAGGTGTAACTGGGGCGACGTCATGAAGGTCGGCGATCTACTTCCCGAGTTCGCGGTGCCGTCAGTAGATCCAGCACGAATGAAAACGATGGCTGCAGTCTTGCGAGACCCGTATCGTGTTCATTGGGATCGCGAAGCCACACGCGAGATGGGTCTTGAAGGTCGCGTGATCAATCAGGGTCCGTTAAACCTCAGCTACATCGTCAACATGTTGCATTCGTTTAGTGGCCCTACATCGGTGCGACGTCTGACTGTTTCGTTTGGTCGGCCGGTGTTTGATACCGATTCAGTCGTTGCGGGTGGCGAAATCTCGGCTATTGATGGCGATCGGGCTACTTGTGCAGTGTGGTTGAAACGTGGCGACGAGATCGTTGTCTCAGGTGCTGCCGTGATTGACATCGCACATTTTCACTAAGGTTCGGTGATGAGCACACTTCCCGCGACATTCGTTCCGATGGAAGCTGCCGTCGCCGCTATCCGACCCGTCGACAC
>Ga0209442_1000983_pt1 | contig 16509 bp, 19 predicted proteins | sample LauGreSBDMM110DD_2_FD_187565 | JGI IMG/M metagenome (GOLD analysis project Ga0209442, IMG submission 187565) | Freshwater lake microbial communities from Lake Michigan, USA - Sp13.BD.MM110.DD (SPAdes) (version 2) | ecosystem: Environmental > Aquatic > Freshwater > Lake | place: Lake Michigan...
CATTGGCGTCAAGAATATTACGCCCGCCGTAGCGAATATCACCTACCGCACGTTGACCTGGATAGAGGTCATACATACGATTTAAGGTACGCAACAAAGTCGATTTGCCGCAGCCAGAAGGTCCAATGAAAGCGGTAACTTTCTTTTCATAGATGTCGAGATTAATATCTTTTAATCCCTGAAATGATCCATAAAAAAAGTTGAGTCCCGCTACCTGTATGGTAACCGGTAGATTTTCTGCGGTTAGACTTGCCTGAGATTGTTCAGTCATCATCACTGTGTTCCCATTCACTTTTAATTTTTAGTCGTTTTAACCAGAATGCGGGACAGAATATTTAATCCCAACACACTAAAGGTAATTATTAAAGCTCCGCCCCATGCTAATTCACGCCAGTTGTCATAAGGACTCATCGCAAACTGGAAAATCACAACTGGTAAATTCGCCATCGGCGCATTCATGTCACTGCTGTAAAACTGATTATTCAAGGCAGTGAATAATAATGGCGCTGTCTCACCTGAGATACGCGCAACAGCCAGTAAAATACCGGTCAATACACCCGCTTTGACAGCACGCAGTCTGACCATAGTCGCCACCTTCCAACGTGGCGCACCCAGCGCAAATGCCGCTTCACGCAAACTACTAGGTACCAAACCCAACATATTGTCAGTGGTGCGTACAACGACAGGAATTGCAATTAAAGCAATTGCAAAGCTGCCTGCCCAACCAGAAAAATGCCTAACTTGTGCGACATATAATGCATACACAAACAAGCCGAGCACAATTGAAGGGGCTGACAACATCACATCGGTGACGAAGCGCGTGATTTGCGCGAAACGACTTTCTTCACCATATTCAGCAAGATAAACGCCTGCAAAAATACCGATGGGTGTGCTTATGAATATTGCTACTCCCACCATTAATAAACTACCTACAATAGGATTGAATAAACCACCACCTTCACTACCTGGTGCCGGCGTAGTGTTCGTAAAGATAGCAAGATCAATCGCGCCTAAGCCATTGATGACTAACACTGACAGTATCCAAAGCAAGAAAAATATACCGGTTGCCATCGCAAACACGGACAAGCTAATACCTACCCTGTGCTGCCAAAGACGACGGGTGTAAATATCATTATTAGAAATTTCTAGATTTTGGCTCATTATTTACTACCTTCACCTTGGGACATACGTGACAGCATGACTTTTGCTGCTGCTAATACGATGAATGTAATCACAAACAGAATCAAACCCAATGCGAACAGAGATGAGATATGTAATGTTGAATCTGCCTCTGCGAATTCATTCGCCAGCGTTGAAGCAATACTGTTACCAGCTGCGAATAAAGACCAAGATAGTTTGTGTGCATTCCCAATCACAAAGGTAATGGCCATGGTTTCACCGAGTGCACGACCCAGTCCTAACATGACACCACCCACTACACCAATGCGGGTGTAAGGCAAAACAATTTTGCGCATCACTTCCCACTTTGTACAACCTATTGCATAAGCCGATTCTTTTAATACTGCAGGGCAGGTTTCGAATACATCGCGCATCACAGCTGCAATGAATGGGATGATCATGATGGAGAGAATAATGCCCGCAGTAAGCATGCCTATTCCCATCATAGGTCCTTGAAATAATTCGCCTATGACGGGCACATTGCCTAGGGTATTTTGCAACAGTGGTTGTATGTGATCCGACATAAATGGCGCAAAGACAAACATGCCCCACATACCGTAAATGATACTAGGCACACCTGCTAATAACTCTACCGAGGTACCTAAGGGACGCTTGAGCCAGTTGGGGCAGATTTCCGTTAAAAATAAAGCAATACCAAAACTGACTGGAAAGGCAATCAACAGGGCGATAAAAGAAGTAATCAAGGTACCTGCAATTGCAATTAACGCACCATATTCATTATTAATTGGATCCCACTCTACACGCGTGATAAAACCCGGCCCAAAATGCTCAAAAGCTGGCCAAGCGCTGATGATAAGTGAAACAATGATTCCCGCTAGCACTAGCAAGACCAGCAATGCAAATGAGAAAGTAATTTTATGGAAGATAAAGTCGGGCAGCTTAGAACTAGTCGATCTGTTCATTTGCAGAGCCGCTTCCATATGCGTGTTGTTTTCGCTCATAGTCTGGAGTGTCTTGGGATGGGTGGGGACAGCGGATAAATTCACAGAACGGACTTTATGCAAAGATTATGACATGACAATGACTGAGAAACGGCTTACTTATTTGACAATCTTTGAGGCTTAACACAGCTATTTTTTTCTTCTTATAGTTGCTGCTTTACCATGCTAATGCTGCTTACTTGCTCTAGCAGCATGCCCCGTCATCATGCCTTCATATTTTAGCCCTAGCATTTGAAACATAATAATGTTGGAGACTATGATGCAAGCAACTTATGTCAATGATTTAGAACATTATCTGCGTCAAACTAAGCCAGAGCCGGGTACGCTATTTTTTGCGATTAGTAAGCGCGACTATATTGGTACCTTAGTTCGCTCGAGCTTACAGGCGAAAGTGGAATGTAAAAAAATTGGGGAAACTCTAGGCATGCATTATTTTGCTGTGCCCATAACCATTGCCAAGCAATTAATCACCCAGATTTATTCTTCACTGAGTCAGGATTTTTTTGTCAGTAATTTAGAAGATCTAGAAAAATTCAAGCAACCTGTTTTAGTTTTTTCAGATTCACAAGCTGTGGTGATTGAAATTCAAGATAATGCGTGTATTAAGTCCTAAAAACCTCTGCTACCGCGCTGCTTGCTGTTGGTTGTTGTGCTTAGGCTTATTTATCCTGCACACAAATTGCGTGGCTGCTGAAAATGCGATCGGTCGATTTGATGCTACGCACTCCAGTGCCCCACCTCCTTGGCAGTTAATCCGCTTCGATAAATCTGCACCGCCAACAAACTATAGTGTGAAAGAATGGGATGGACTTGCTGCGGTAGAAGCACGCGCTGAATCGAGTATGGCGCTACTAGGTAGAAAGGTAGAGGTTGATTTACATGACACACCTATACTCTGTTGGCGTTGGCGTGTTGAACACGTATTAAAATCTGCCGATATACATAAACGCTCTGGCGATGATTATGCAGCTCGTATTTATCTTGCATTCTCATTACCTGAAGAAGTAATGTCGTTGACAACGAAAGCGACTCTCAAGATTGCACGCAGTATTTGGGGCAAAGATATGCCCGATGCTGCGATTAATTATGTTTGGGATAATAAGCATCCAATCGGCATGCAAGTAGCAAATGCTTATACGAGCCGTGCGCAAATGATTGTGCAGCAAACTGGTAATACACATGCTGGCAAATGGATAGAAGAACGCGTGAATGTAAAAACGGATGTGGCTAAATTATTTGGTACCGATAAAGCGAAATTATTTTTGTTAGCGATTGCTGCTGATTCAGATAACACGAAAGAAAATGTTAAGTCTGGTTTTGCCGATCTCCATTTCGTGAGTGAAGATCAGTCGTGTAATTTCACTCCTATGATTAAATACAATATCGCTAAAGAAAAATAATGTTTCAGTACATTTTTTCTTCTCAACCACCTCAGAGGATTATTTTTTATTTTTTAATCGCGATCCCTGGCTTGAGTGTGAACGCTTATGCTGCGCGCCCCTTTGTTACCGATGACGCGCGTCTGACTACTGAAGGTAGCTGTCAAGTTGAAACATGGACACGCTCCTATAAAAGCAGCTTAGAAACATGGGCACTACCTGCTTGCAATCCTATGGGGAATTTGGAATTCACTGTTGGTGGTGGACGTGCTTACTTTGATGCTGTTGCCACACCTACTTCGACTGATTATGTTTATCAAGCGAAGACTTTATTTCGCAAGTTAGATCAGCACACAACAGGCATAGGTTTAGCTGTCGGTATGGTGCATCATCCTTCGATTCAAGTCGGTCCGAATCAGCATGGCAATCAATATGCCTTCATTCCCATTTCTATTCCACTGAATGAAGATCGTTTGATCATGCATTTGAACCCCGGTATCTTGCGTGATAAGGCATCACAAGAAACGAGAAAGACTTGGGGTATTGGTTTTGAGTTCAATGCCACACTGCGTTGGATGTTAATTGCTGAAAGCTTTGGTGATACTTCGACAGGTAGTTATTGGCAAAGTGGTGTGCGTTTTGCCATCATTCCTAACTTATTACAAGTTGATACGACAACGGGGAAGAAATATTCAGGGAATAGTGAGTCGCAATGGATTTCTTTTGGATTGCGTTTCACACCATCTAGTATTTTTTAATCACTATCTTTAACTATTCCGACGTGGATAGCCTTCGGAAAGTATGCGTGTCCACACCACATCTTTTTGATGGTCTGACATAAACACCCAATCTGCGACTTCAGCTACGGTACGACCACATCCCCTGCAAATATCATCAAAGGTAGTAGAGCACACTGCAACACAAGGTGTATCTGGTCGTTCGGTAGGAGTTTGAATCATCATCTGTCACTCAAATTAAAACAAGGCAAGCTGACAGCAAGTTCAGCTTGAACATGTGTCATAAGAATTTAGATTGTACTAGGGATTAGACAATGCGTTGCGCAGGGTCATATAAGCATGCATCCGGACTCGCATCTAATTGCATGGCTTCTTTTGCTTTACCTACGCTCATCATTTCAGGCAGTGCGATATTATTTTTCACAGCTGTTAATTCAGCCAAAATAGAAATCGCAATTTCAGATGGTGTTTTGCTACCGATATACAAACCTATAGGGCCATGTAATTTTTTTAATTGCTCTGGTGTACAATCAAATTCGAGTAAACGCTCGCGACGTTTACTGTCATTTAAACGTGAACCAATAGCACCGACATAGAATGCATCCGATTTCAATGCTTCCATTAAGGCTAAATCATCTAACTTAGGATCATGCGTTAAAGCGACCACTGCACTACGACTATCTAATTGCATCTCCATGACTAGATCATCAGGCATAGCATGTACAACTTGTACACCATCGACATGCCAGCCTTCGCGATATTCTTCACGCGGATCACAGACCGTCACAAAATAATCCATACCGACTGCAATCTGCGCTAAGAAGCGTGATAACTGTCCAGCACCAATAATGAGTAATCTCCAACGCGGACCATGAATGGTCGTAAGTGCTGCTTCAGAAATTTGCAGATTCATACCGGCACGAGCAGGACCTAAGCTGACTTCTCCAGTTTGTAAATCTAAACGACGTGCAATCAATTCATGATTTGCAAGACGTGTAATGAGTTCAGCGATTTTACTTTCGCTATGTAAGGGCTCTATTGATAATTGTATGGTGCCACCACATGGCAAACCAAAACGATGCGCTTCATCCGCCGTGATGCCATAGGTCACCACCTCTGGCTTGGTGCGTGTAATGCCGTGTTGTCTTACGCGTTCAATTAAATCATCTTCAATACAACCACCAGAAACCGATCCGACTACATGACCATCTTCACAAATACCTAAGGTGGCACCTTCAGGCCTTGGACTAGAACCCCAGGTCTTAATGACGGTAACCATTTCACATTGTTTACCCGCAGCGATCCATTGCGCACAGGTTTTTAATACTTCGAGATCAATGCTGTCCATAATTGGCTGTTAAATGTGGGTGTGATGATCAAAGCTTTATTGCACATTCATTTTATTTCATGCAATGACGCACACTACTTTATTTTAATGAATGCAGACTTGAATAAAAAATGCTCCCCTCCAACTAAGGAGGGGAGCACCGAACTACTTTATTGCATTTGGCGAATTAAGCCTTCTTCAAGTGCGAAGCGAGTGGGAAGTCGCGTACGCGCTTACCAGTTGCTGTGAAGATTGCGTTACCAACTGCAGCACCGATCAATGAAGTTGATGGCTCACCTACGCCACCTGGCTTCTCGTTGCTTTCAACTAAAACGATATCAATAACTGGTGATTCGTTTTGACGAATTACGCGGAAGTCATTGAAGTTGTTTTGTTGGATCTGACCATCTTTAAGCGTGATTTCGCCGTACAGTGCGCCGGAGAGACCGTAAACAATACCGGACTCGAGCTGCTGACGAACGATTTCAGGGTTAACCATACGGCCCGCATCACAAGCAACGGTTACTTTGTGTACTTTTACATTGCCACCAGTTACTGATACTTCAGCAACTTGAGCCATGTAAGTGCCATAGCCTTCCATCAGCGCTACGCCTAATGCACGACCCTTAGGCAACTTCTTGCCCCAGCCTGCTTTTTCAGCTGCTAATTTCAACACGTTTGAATAACGTGCATCTTTTAACAATGACAGACGGTATTCAACTGGATCTTGATTAGCTGCGTTAGCCAACTCATCCATGAAGCACTCATTAGCGAAGCAGTTCATGGTGTGTGACACAGCGCGCAGATAACCAACACGCAGACCAGCATCATGAATGATCAAGTCATGCGATGTGTTTGGCACATCGTATGGAGCAACTGCTGCTTCAACCATGAATGGATCTAGAGTGTTCTTAGGCAGACCGAATGCACGCTGGGTGATGGATTGTGAAGTCATTTGGAACTTCACGCCAACTGGCTTGCCTGATGCATCCAGACCAGCTTCCATACGCTGCAGACCTTGTGGACGATAGTAGTCATGCTTCATGTCGTCTTCACGTGTCCAGAGTACTTTAACTGGACGGCCAACTGCTTTCGATACTTGCACTGCCTGAGCGATGAAGTCGAGTTCGATGCGACGACCGAAACCACCACCGAGGAAAGTTGTAGTCACTGTGACATTCTCTGGCTTGATACCGAGAACAGCCGCTGCCGTACCTTGAGCACCTTGTGGGAACTGGGTAGGACCGGTCAATTCGCAACGATCGCCTTTTACATCAGCGATGAAGTTCATTGGCTCTAACGGTTGATGCGCGATCAACTGAGTGGTGTAGTTAGCTTTTAAAACTTTAGCTGCACCGTTGATTGCGTTTTGTGCGTTACCAACATCAGGACGAATCTTGATTGGCTTGATGGTTTTCTCTGCATCTTTGATGCCTGCCCACATAGAAGCAGTTGAGAGACCAGCGTGTTGGCCGTTATCCCACTCCACTTTCAAGGTTTTACGTGCCTTGAATGCGTGCCAGTAAGAATCAGCAACCACTGCAACGCCATCACCGATTTGAACAACGTCGATTACGCCAGGCATTGATTTAGCTTTAGTCGCATCGAAGCTCTTAGGCTTGCCACCGATTACTGGTGTTTGCTCAATTGAAGCGTAGACCATACCAGCAACCTTAGCATCGATACCAAACTGTGCAGTACCGTTTACTTTGGATGGTGTGTCTAAACGCTGGATTGGCTTACCAACAACCTTGAACTGTGATGGATCTTTTAGCTTAACGTCTTTAGGTACAGGTACTGAAGCAGCAGCTGCAGCGAGTTCACCGTAAGTAGCTGATTTGCCGCCACCGGAAACAACGCCGTTTTCTGCGGTCAAAGTAGAAGCATCAACGCCCCACTTGTTAGCAGCAGCTTGTACCAACATGGTACGCACTTGTGCGCCACCTATACGCAGCTTTTCCCATGCATCACGAATCGAGGTGGAACCACCTGTGATTTGCGCGCCGAGCAAGCCATTTACATAGGCAGGGTTAGCACCAGCGGTTGCTACTTTAACCTTGGTGATATCAACACCGAGTTCTTCAGCAATCAGCATAGGCAATGATGTATTAACACCTTGACCCATTTCTGACATGTGAGAAATCAGAGTGACAGTATTGTCATCAGCAATGTGCACCCAAGCATTAGGGGTATGCACGGAACCAGCAGCATGCGCTTCTTCGCCACCTAAACCAGGCAAATACATACCCAGAACGGAGACGCCGGAAGCAACTGCGGATGTCTTTAGAAAATCACGACGTGTAGTTGTCATTGTATTGTCTCCTTAAGCCTTGCGCATTTCGGCTGCAGCATCCTTGATGGCAGCACGGATGCGGTTGTAAGTACCGCAACGGCACAGATTGCCAGTCATTGCAGCATCGATATCAGAATCGCTTGGATTTTTGTTCTTAGCGAGTAATGCTGTTGCGCTCATCAACTGACCAGATTGGCAATAGCCGCACTGTGGCACTTGATGTTTAACCCATGCTTTTTGCAATGGATGCGAATTGTCTGCGGAGAGTGACTCTACAGTAGCTACTTTCTTACCTGCTACTGCAGACACTGGAGTCTGGCAGGAACGGATAGGACTACCATTTAAATGTACTGTGCAAGCACCACACAAAGCTGCGCCGCAGCCAAATTTAGTGCCGGTCAGACCGACTTCATCACGAATCACCCATAACAACGGGGTATCCGGCTCGGCTTGGACGGTTACCGTCGAGCCGTTCAGGTTGAAACTGATTGCCATGTTAACTCTCCTCTTTTTTTGTTTCACTACAAATTAAACTAACGATTTCTCATCAGAATTATTATTCGACCCACCCAAAGCTGCGTCGATTTTACTTCTTGATTCGCTCGCCTATTTTGATTCAAAACGGCATGCGAACCTTCACTTACGGATCGGTCGTGATTACCTAAAAAACCTTAGATTCTCAGGTAAAAATTCTACGCCTGAGACTATATAACACCGTTATTTCCCAAAATCAAGAAACCGCATAACTGAGTGGCTTCCGAAAGCGGTAACATTATTTAAATACTATGTTTTTAAACAGCTGATCGAACCGCGCTAAGCATAACAATTTGTGGCACAAAAAGTTTTTACCCTAGTGCGCTAGTAGGTTTTTATTTTACAAACACATTAATGATTGCTGCACTGCAGAGAAGGCATGCTAAACACGCAATACTTTTTTTATAAAAAAATTAAGCTTAATTAAATCAAGTAACTAGATCTTTAACTAGAGAACAAAACAGTCAAGTTGCACGATTAAAGCGCTTGCTTATGTGAAAAGCAGGAAAAGAAAGTCTTGATGGAGGTCTGGGTAACGAAGAAATATTGCATTGAATCAGAAGCGAATTTACACAACCAACGTCTCATCGGTTCGTGTATCACCTTCGGTATCGACCCAAGTAATCACCACACGATCACCTTTTTGGCCGCCTTTAAATTTAAATGCGAAATAAGGATCCCTAGAAACCGATCCACCAAAGTGAACATACAAAATTTGCTGGCCATTGCAGGTGCCACGTATGGTTTGAATAAAGTGCGGCAGATTTAAATGGCCGCCCGTATCCCAAGTTAGGCGACTAATCATGCGATGCTTCATTAATACTTTGACTTCAACGAGATCGCCATTTTGCGTCGCTCTGACTCGCATCGGTTCTGCCATGCTTATTCCTTCATTCTTAATGCGCTCTGCCGTGGTTTTTGCAGTGGTTATTATTTATAGCGACTCGTATCAACCCCTCGCACAGAGCCATAGCGACGATTTTGATCTGCCATATTGCCATTACGTCCATTAATTGCGGCTGGCAATACAACCAATGATTTCTCATCAATCACACAATTTTTTTCACAGGCTTTACTGTTTACGTCCGGCGTTCCTTTTACATCCAACATACCATGTGCAGTATTCGCACCAAGTCGATTTGGTAAACGTTGCTGCACTGATGCAATCGTATCATTGGATAAGGTGAAATCTGCAGGTACTAAATCCGCTAAATGTAAGAGATATGCTGTCGAAGCATAGACTTCATTAACGGATAAACTTTTCGGTGCATCAAAAGGCATAGCTCGATGTATGTAGTCCCATAACGTGGAGACTGTGGTTAACTTCATGATGGTAGTGCGTGCATTTTCTGTCGCTGCATTCAAACCAGCTGCTCGACCTCGCTCCACATCAGCCGCAGTTGTTCCACCTACCAAAGGTGTAAACACTTCGGGCGACTCACCAAACACACCATGACAAGATGCACACTTTGCTTCCCAAATTTTTTGCCCCTGACTCACACTACCTGCGCCTTTAGGTAAGCCTTTAAAATCAGCACGCACATCAATATCCCATGCCGCGATTTCCGCCAAGCTTGCTTTACGGCCGACGTTCGTAAATCCCTCAGCGCTGACTAAGGATGGCAGCACACTCACTAAGCAAAAGCAGATAAGAACATTAAGATATTTGTACATTAAATACCTCACCTGAAGATTCCACTCGCCACGACTGTATTGCATTGTTGTGAAACACAGAACGCGTCCCACGTACAGCACGCAGCTCTTGCATACGCGGTTGTACATAACCTGTTTCATCGATAGCACGTGATTGCAAAATCGCAGGCTTACCATCCCATTGCCAATCGATGTTAAAGCGAGTTAAACATTTTGAGAGTACGGGAGATTCTAATCGCGCTGTTTTCCAATTACGACCACCATCTACAGAAACATCAACTCGTGTGATTTTGCCGCGCCCTGACCATGCAAGACCCGTGATGTTGTAAAAACCTTTGTCCATCAAAAGCTGTCCACCGGATGGCGTCGTGATCACGGATTTACATTCTTGAATGAGAGAGTATTGACGCACCGATCCGTCGGGCATGAGATCAATATATTGGGTTGACTCTTCTCGAGTCGCATAAGGCGTATCACCCACTTCTATGCGCCTTAACCATTTCACCCATGAGACGCCTTGCGCACCAGGCACTACTAGTCGTAATGGATAACCATTTTCAGGACGAAGCATTTCACCATTCATGCCCCACGCCACTAATACATCATCCAGTGCACGTTCGATAGGAATAGTGCGCGTTAAACTCGCGCCATCAGCACCTTCAGCTAAAACAAATTTTGCTTTGCTTTTATCAATGCCACAATCTTCTAACAAGAGTGAGAGTGGCACCCCTGTAAATTCACTACACGACAACATGCCATGGGTGTACTGCACAGAAGGCACAGCAGGTCCACCCCAATCCATTGCAGTATTAGCACCACACTCTATGAAATGCATGCGTGACACAGAAGGTAAGCGCATTAGATCACCAACGGTGTACACCTTCGCATTCGCGACTAAACCATTAATCATCAGCCTGTGAATAGCAGGATCAATATCATGCCAACCTGCGTGATGTCGTTCAAAGTGCAAACCACTAGGCGTGATGATGCCAAATAATCCCTGTAGCGGAGTAAACGCAACGCCACTCTCACGTTTTTTAGTCAGACCAGGAGATTCTCGTCTTTGCAAATTAGATTCATGACGCGATGGCATGCCATACGGTGTATGCGCAACAGGATTGCCTAGCGAGGTACTATGCTTAGGCAAATTTAAGATAGCAGGATCACCATCCAAGCCAGGATGATCAGCAGCAGCAATTGCATTCTCAGCTGCTAAACCACTCGCAGCGATTCCTGCAGCGGCTGCAAAACTACGGCGTAAAAAATTACGGCGTGCGTCATTTAATCCATCAGCATTAATTTCTGCAATCAATTCATCAGAAATAAAATTTTCTGGTGCTGATTGAATCCGACCATAAGAACGAGAATTAGACACGATAAGAATACTTATTTTTTACAAGCGATTTGCATCAGAGTGCGCTGCACGCTACCCGCTTCGGGTTTCATCCAAGCAGTGGGTACATAAGCGGCATGCACCATCTGACTATTCCCCATAGGATCAGGATGCCAGAAATATAAAAGCTCACGGCTTACATCTTTGCCGCAATCATATTCATCCTTACCCTTCATAGAGCGGAATTTTTTATCACCCAAGCTTTGGCTCGCTGCATAATCAGTCAGGTGCCACATCACCATCGTGCCATGACCGCTATCAACGCGCGATTCGACATCGATATACAAAGACATATCGCTAGCGATGTGATCAGCTTTCGACCAATCTGCATAGGCAGCAGAAGTAAAGACACCGAGCGCTGCAATTAACAAGAATTTTTTCATTTTTAATCCATCCAATTTTGCATAAGCTATTTCATTAATAGTCTAAGCAAAGTATAACAGCGCAAAAAATGTCGAGTACAATCGACTCGAAAAGTGGCACGCCAACTGACCACTTCGCCCCAGTCCCTAGCGTTCACCCTCGATACATCATGATGGATATTCTTATGCAGAACAGCTCAATGAATTCAAAATTCGGTTCAAAATTTGCTTCAATATGCGCTCCACGCTTTACTGCACTGTTAATTAGTTGTTTATTCTTTAGCACCTTAAGCTTTGCCGCCAGTCAGCAAGAATTAGCCACCAATGGATTGGCTGCCACTTGCGCTAACTGTCACGGCACTTTTGGTAAGAGCATTCAAGATGGCGCACTTCCCTCCTTGGCTGGTATGAAAAACGATTACTTCATCGAACAAATGCAGGCCTTTAAATCTGGCGCACGCAAAGCCACCATCATGCATCAGCTCGCTAAGGGCTATAACGATCAACAAATTAAAGACCTCGCCGCTTATTTTGCTGCGCAGTCGCGCTAGGAGCTCGCCATGGATCGCAGAACATTTTTACAAGCGAGTGCAGCACTGGGTTTATCAATGAGCGCACTCCCCGCTTGGTCTATGCGCGGTGCAAAAGTTGTCGTGATTGGTGGTGGTTATGGCGGAGCCACAGCAGCAAAATATATACGTCTACTGTCAGAAGGAAAAATTGACGTCACCATCGTCGAGCCTAACAAAGAATTTATTTCCTGCCCAATGTCTAATCTCGTCATTGGTGGTAGTAGACAGCTTGCTGATATTTCACGTCCTTATTCAACACTAACAAAAAATCACGGCATTCGTGTCGTACAAGATACCGTCACTGCAATTGACAGCACTGCACGTACATTAAAATTATCCGGTGGCAGCTCACTCTCTTATGACAAGCTCGTAGTCTCGCCTGGCGTTGAACTTGATTTCAATAGCGTTGAAGGTTTAGCTGATGCACAAGCCGCAGGAAAAATTTTACAGTCATGGAAAGCTGGTCCTGAAACAGTTGCATTGCGTCGTCAACTCGAAGCTATGCCTGATGGTGGTGTGTATGCCATCACGATTCCTGAAGCACCTTATCGTTGCCCACCCGGACCGTATGAACGCGCCTGTCAGGTTGCTTGGTATTTTAAAAATGTCAAACCCAAAAGCAAAGTGTTGATACTGGACGCTAATCAAGATGTGGTGTCGAAAGCGGGCTTATTCAAAAAAGTCTGGACTGATAAATACAAAGACATTATCGAATATCGCAATCAACATAAAGCAATTGCTGTCTCTGCAAAAGAAGGTTTAATTAAGTTTGACGTGCAAGGTGATGTCAAAGCCGATGTGATTAATGCTTTACCCGCTATGCGTGCTGGAAAAATTGCGCAAGAAGCGGGCTTAGCTAACATGGCAAATAATCGTTGGGCAGGTGTGAATTATCAGAGCTTTGAATCTACTGCTGCAAAAGATGTGTTTGTGATTGGTGATGCGATACAAGTAGCACCTCTGATGCCTAAGAGTGGTCACATGGCTAATAATCATGGCAAAGTCGCTGCTGCAGCGATTGTGGCGCAACTCTCTGGTTGGGAAATTAATCAAACACCGATGTTAACCAACACCTGCTATAGCTTTGTAGATGATCGTAATGTGGTTCATGTCGCGAGTGTGCATGAATATGTTGCAGCCGAACGTACCTTTAAAGTTGTAGCAGGTTCAGGTGGTGTGAGTGCAGAACCAACTGAACTCGAAGGTACTTATGCCAATCATTGGGCAAAAACGATTTGGTCTGACACCTTAGAGTGATAATGAAACAACTTGCTGCATTATTTTTATTACTCGCTCAACTCGCCTTTGCTGATCAACCGCCTATGGCGATAGAGAATGGCGGCAAAATGGAGTTTGTACATGCCGTTAAAACAGGCACACTCACAGTTGAACAACGAGCAGCATTAGAAGAACGATTGCAGGCTGAATGTAAACAGCCGACTAATCCTATTACACAAGGCATGATAGAAACACGCGGACCCGGTAAGTGCATGGCATTCGTGCGCAATCAATGTAATTGCACAGATTGCGATATGCCTACCTACTGCCTGCCCTCTGACAAAAAATAAACCATCCCATCATGAGTACTTCAAAACAAACAGTAGCTTGGTATTTTGATTTCATCTCACCTTTTGCTTATTTGCAGTGGCAACTATTACAGCGACAAACAATAGATTTCACACTACAACCCATTCCCACCTTATTTGCGGGTTTACTCGCGCATTGGGATAACAAAGGTCCAGTAGAAATTTTACCTAAACGTCAGTGGACTTATGAACATTGCTTATGGATTGCACACCGCTATGACATACCCATGCGATTACCTGCGCAGCATCCATTTAATCCTTTACCCTTACTGCGTTTATGTATAGCGAAAAAAAATGATCATGCAGTAGTTGACCGATTGTTTCGTTATGTATGGCAAGAAGGACATCTTCCTAGCGATGACCATGCATGGCAGGCTTTGCTAAAAGAATTACAGATAACACAGACTGAAATAGAAACTACGGAAGTGAAAGATACTTTACGACGACATGGCGACCTAGCCATCGCCGCTGGTGTGTTTGGCGTGCCAACTGCAGTCGTTAATCAGCAATGTTTTTGGGGAGTCGATGCAACTGATATGTTGATGGCTTATTTACAGCAAGATGCATTCTTTTCAACAGCTGTATTTCAAGATGCACAAAATCTACCTGTAGGTATACAGCGTAAATAGCGTTATTTTTTAACGCTATCCGCCATAGCGATTCGTCTTGAGGCTGAATCAAATTCATTGGCTACATCCAAAAACTCTGCCACATCTTCAAAGCTACGGTAAACAGAAGCAAAGCGTATGTAAGCAATCTTATCTAAACGTTTTAGCTCTCGCATCACCAACTCACCAATCTGCCCCGAAAGAATTTCACGCTCGCCCGCAGACAATAGTTTTTCTTCAATACGATGAATAGCAGCATCTACTGCATCTGCTGAAACAGGACGCTTACGCAATGCAAGCATCAAACTAGAACGTAATTTTGAAGTTTCGTATTCTGTGCGACTGCCATTTTTTTTGACAATCACAGGCATTGCCAACTCTATGCGCTCATACGTGGTGAAACGCTTATCGCATTGACCACAACGACGACGGCGACGCACGCTATCACCTTCATCCGATGCCCGTGTATCCAGCACCTGTGTATCTTCATGCTGGCAAAACGGGCATCTCATGATGAATAATCCTCAGTCAAGTGAGTTAACTTAGGCAGCATAAACTGGAAAAGCCGAGGTCAGTTTTTTGACTTCTGCTTTCACACGTTCAATGTTGGCTGCATCATGCGGATTATCTAGTACATCAGCAATCAAATTCCCCACCTTGGTTGCTTCAGCTTCTTTGAATCCACGCGTGGTCATTGCAGGGCTACCTAAACGAATGCCTGAAGTGACGAAAGGTTTTTCAGGGTCATTCGGAATACCATTTTTATTACAGGTGATATGCGCTGAACCCAGTACGGCTTCGGCTTCTTTACCTGTCATTTTTTTAGAACGCAAATCCACCAACATCACATGCGATTCAGTACGGCCAGACACAATACGCAAACCACGCGCAATTAATGCTTTAGCCAGTGCATCCGCATTCTTAAGAACTTGTTGTTGATAAAGTTTAAATTCAGGCTGCAAGGCTTCATGAAAAGCGACTGCTTTAGCAGCAATCACATGCATTAAAGGCCCACCCTGTATACCTGGGAAGATGGCAGAGTTAATGGCTTTCTCGTGTTCAGCTTTCATTAAAATCACACCACCACGCGGACCACGTAAAGATTTATGGGTAGTCGAGGTCACAAAGTCTGCATGCGGTACTGGATTAGGGTAAACACCCGCAGCGATCAAACCAGAATAGTGCGCCATATCGACTAAAAAATAAGCGCCGATATCACGTGCCACTTTTGCGAAACGTTCAAAATCAATGCGCAGTGAATAAGCAGAAGCACCGGCAATAATCAACTTAGGTTTTTTCTCATGCGCGAGTCGTTCCATTTGTTCGTAATCAATCTCTTCATTTGCATCTAAACCATAAGAGACCACATTGAACCACTTACCTGACATATTCAAAGGCATACCGTGTGTGAGATGCCCACCCTCTGCTAATGACATACCCATGATCAGATCGCCTGGCTTCAACATGGCAAAGAACACACCTTGATTGGCTTGTGATCCTGAATTCGGTTGTACATTCGCTGCTTCTGCACCGTAGAGTTTTTTCAAACGTTCAATAGCCAATGATTCAGCAATGTCGACAAATTCACATCCGCCGTAATAACGTTTACCGGGATAACCTTCGGCGTATTTATTGGTGAGTTGCGACCCCTGCGCTTGCATCACAGCGGGCGAAGTGTAATTTTCTGAAGCGATGAGCTCTATGTGTTCTTGCTGACGCTCATTTTCAAGTTCAATAGCAGACCATAATTCTGGGTCGATATGGGCAATCGTGTGTTCTTTGGAAAACATGCTGGACTCCGGTTGATCAGGGAAATCTGAGAAAAGCCATCTGGTGAGAAAAGGGGAAAACCAGCGCCGCAAAAGGCGAGCAAGCTGATTGATCTAAGACACAAAATGGAGCGTCATTGTAGTTTGCGGGCTGT
>Ga0209442_1000985_pt1 | contig 16485 bp, 15 predicted proteins | sample LauGreSBDMM110DD_2_FD_187565 | JGI IMG/M metagenome (GOLD analysis project Ga0209442, IMG submission 187565) | Freshwater lake microbial communities from Lake Michigan, USA - Sp13.BD.MM110.DD (SPAdes) (version 2) | ecosystem: Environmental > Aquatic > Freshwater > Lake | place: Lake Michigan...
TGACGGCTGGTCGTAAGTCCATTGGGGCCACGTTTTTTGCTGCCAAATGTAGATTTTTTCTCCGCGTTTCATGCGGTGATTGTGGGGCGTAATCACCGCACGGTCAAGCGAAGGTCGATCCAATACGAAATGACTTAACGTGCGAACAGGAGGGACATTGCAAAGAGCCACCTATAACTTGGTGTGCCATTGGTATATTAACTGTTTATAAAACTGAGGAGACCTCACCATGCTAGACCGCCGCTTATTTTTAGGAGCTGGCATTGCCGGCGCATCCGCTCTCACTTTCTCATCCGTGTGGTCTCAAGCAGCCCCCAACTTTGGCCCGCCCACTTTGCCCAGCGTCGGCTTTAAGCGCATGAAGTTGGGTAACATGGAAGTCATCGCTTTGAACGATGGCGCAGTGCGTCGTCCTTTGGGCGAAGAGTTTGTGACTAATGCCCCCCTTGAGCAAGTCAAAGCATTGCTGGCCAGCCAAAACCTGCCCACCGATTACATTGATGTGCCCTACACCCCCTTCTTGCTGATCAATGGCAATCAGCGCTATTTGTTTGACACCGGCTTTGCCGACAACGGCCCCCCCACCACCGGCAAACTGGCTGCCCAGTTAGACGCTGTTGGCCTGAAACCCACAGACATCAACAACGTGGTGCTTAGCCATTTCCATGGCGATCACATCAATGGACTACGCAACAAAGCAGGTCAGTTGGTTTACCCCAATGCGCGTGTGCACGTACCTGCCCCCGAGCATGCTTTCTGGATGGACGATGCGCGCATGGAAGCCGCACCAGCCGGCATGAAAGGCGCCTTCATGGGTGTGCGCCGTGCACTGGGCAATTTGGGCGGCGATCAGTTGGTCAAGTTTGAACCCGGTGCTGTCATAGCGCCAGGCATTACATCGATAGCTGCCTTTGGCCATACGCCTGGGCACACACTGTTCCGCATGGACTCAGAAGGCCAGTCGTTTGCCTACGTGGCCGACATTACCAATGTGCCCTCTTTGTTTGCACGCGCGCCAGATTGGTCGGTGTTGTTTGACATGAATCCTGCCATGGCACGCATGTCACGCCGCCGCGTGTTTGACATGTTGGTCAAAGACAAAATGATGGCCGGTGGTTTCCACTTCCCCTTCCCAGCGTTTGGCACGATGGAAGCCAGTGGCAACGGATACCAATTCAAGCCGGTTGCGGCTTAATTGGCATAGTCTCTAAGAGAGGTTCTTGGGCAAAGTACAATCAGCGCCCAAGGGCCTATAGCTCAGTTGGTTAGAGCAGAGGACTCATAAACGATTTTAATACTGTTGTTTATGAAAATTCTTCAATTAAATCAACATGTTACATCGCCACAGTTGTCAAAATTTGCTTCCACACCGCTTCCACACTTTGCTGAAAATTTAAGCAGCATTTTGGGGGTCAAAAAGGGGCAAAGTACAATCAGTTTTTCGGGCCTATAGCTCAGTTGGTTAGAGCAGAGGACTTAAAGAGCAGGTGACCTAAAACACAAAAATGTCATGGTCATTTGCCGTTGGGTTGCACGCTGGTAAGTTAACTCTGCTGGCATGTAGAACTACTCAAATTCGGGGAAGCCTCTGCTGTTCACAGCGTGGTAATCCCGAGCCAAGCCCAGTAGCAGTATTGGGAAGGTGTAGAGACTGTACGGGTAGGTCGTAAAGACAAGAGACAGTCCAGACTACAAACTGGAAACAGGCAGCGAAAGCTGTAGTAGTAAGCATAATCCTTTGGTCCCAGGTTCAAGTCCTGGTGGGCCCACCAATAGTGAAAAAGCCACTGATTTCGGTCAGTGGCTTTTTTTAACTATACGTACTTAAACTCATCTGCTCTCATTTTTCTCACCCAAGTCTTTATAGTCCGTGCTCCAACATTGAAATGTCTAGCAGCAGAGTTGATGCTGGGAAAAATTCCATCAGGCGTACTTACCGCCTTTAGCCTTCGGCCTTTAACTTTCGTTGCAGCAACATCATCTGGGTTCACGAAGAAGAAATCCTTGGGCATATCGCGCATCCATTTACGTAATTTTCCTCCCGATACGTTGTAATGCGAACAAGCAGACGATAGAGTCGGAAATTCCCCATCCGGTGTCATGACTGCTTTTGCTTTTCCATTCTTAGCCCCGTGATTCCAATTTAATCTTCGGGTGCCTTCTAGGTAACTGCGAGTAACAATTTCTCGCATTTTGTGGCAATGATTTGGGCTGTAACTAATGTCCTCCGATGTGGGAGTCAAGTTCATCATTTGTTTATGCGAACTCCATCTTGAAAATTCTTCCCAAGAAACTTCAGTGCCATTAAATAGTTTTACTGTTTTGTCCAACAATAATTCCATAATTCCTCCAATTAATTAGATTGATTCAATAAGCCCGTGTTTGCCATCTGATACCAGTTATTAGGCGACTCCTTTACGAGTTGGGCTAATTTGATTGCCAATCGTAGGCTGATCTTTGGAATAGCTTCCATGTTGTTTTCGACATAATTAAGAATGTCTTGAATCTGACTTGCCGATAGCGAAAAACTGCTTAACAAATTCTTTTTCAAAACCATAAAGCACAATTGCTTAAACAAGCTCTCACGTGAGTTATTTGCAATAGTTAAAGTGAAACTTCGATCCTTTAAAGCCTCTAAGTGAGCACCAATCTTTCCGCCAGAGCTTCCAAAGCTTACGTTCGATATCAAAATAACACTGCCTTGAAAATCAAATCCAGTTGGCACATTAAGCTTATTCAGCAACCCAGATGGACTCTCCCAGTTGATCCGGCGACTAGGTTTAGTATCCATCGCTGCCTTTAAGATGTTTACGCCTTCGATTTTGCTGAGCACTGAATCAATGTCATCCAATACCAGTACGTTGCCTGCGTCACGATAGTGGTACAAATTGCCATAAAGAGACAACGTACTCATATGTCCTGCAATGAGCTTGTACTTCTTCGATGCATGTTTCTTCAGAAAAGACTCTACGGAAAAAGTCTTACCTACTCCTGGGGGGCCATTGATAATCAAACTGCGTAGAGTTCCTTGACTAATTTTTTCGATAAAAGATTCCACGCTGGAATAACAACGCTCTAGGTCGCTGTAATCTTCATCCGCATAACAATTAGTGTCTCTTGTTTCAGCTGAAGAAACTTTCATGAGAGATAGTAGGTTGTCACTCAATAGTTGAGTCGGCTGTGAGCTTTTTTCAGCGATTTCGTATGACATATAAAGACCTTTCTTTGTGGTTAAAAACAATTAATCAACACCTTCAGTATGGACGATCTAAAAAAAAATAAAAATATAAAAATAATTATTGTGAATTACTTGTTAAGAAATATACAAAGAAAAAAATAACACACATATAGTAAAGAGACCACCAAAACCAATGCCACCAACCAAGTGATTAGTAGGCCTGAAGGGGTAATTCCTCCTTCTATCTAGCCATACTTATGAATTAACTGCGCACTTAACTCCTAATCTGAAGCTCTCTATTTTTTGACTCCAAGGAGGTGTTGTATGGAGAAGTTGTAAAAGTGCATATGCCAACGCCGAGCCAAGCTTGGTGAGTAAGCACCTTGAAGGTGTAGAGACTTGACGGCGCCCACCTACAGCGCAAGCTATGGTGAAGGCAAAGTTCAGGGAGCAGTGAAAGCTGCATAAACCGGAATCCTTTGGTCCCAGGTTCAAGTCCTGGTGGGCCAACCAAAAGTGAAAAAGCCACTGACCGAAATCAGTGGCTTTTTTCGTTTGATGAACTGCAGTTTGATCATTGGCAGATCTGTTTCAGAATGTAAGGAGCGCAATTTGGAAAGTTTTAGACCTATGAAGAATCAAGTAACACCTGATGAGTTAGTTGAGTAATGCTGTGCGACTGGTTTCACAATGTCCGAGGCACTTGCGAATGTTGATGCGCCTTCTTGGATATCAGAAAAAATAAACTGATATTTGATACATCGAACCGTCTGATGCGATGTTGCCTAAGGCTGTATCTTTGGCTTAAAAAAAACCATCCGAAGATGGTTTTTAAAATGTTAATCAAATTACTTTTTCGTATGTTGAATAATTATTCTGTGAGCTTCTTCGTAACCACTAAAAGTTCGCGTACGCTTTCCTTGACCAAATTCATCAATTTGAAGTGCGCCGAAACTACGTTCACGTAATGGAATCATGCTTATGTAAGAAATTTCTATCCATCCCTTCGATATCGCGCTTGCGATATCTTCACAGATTTCTTCTAGTTCTGGTTCGTAGTCATCTGTTACCGAAAATGGTAAATTTTGATCCTCAAGTTCTAGAAATTCTTCCATTGTTATCTCTATTTCATCTCCATCCAAATTTTCATACTCAACTTTTGTAATTCTGCTCGGAAAAACAGTTGCGTATTGAACTTCAAGTTTTTCGGTAGTAATACGCCCGCTTTCAGCATTAATTTTCCAAAGATAATTGCTGAAGTTCCACCTGTACTTATTCAATCTTTTTACTAATTCTTTTTCATCTAAAACACAATCTTCTGATTGATTGAATAAAAAATATCCATATGCGTCTGCCATTATTTATTTCTCCTTAAATTTGTAAATTTCATTATTTTTTTATTTCCACTACACAGATCTTGTCGTATTCCCAATCAAGATAGTGAACGATGTCGGATGCCAGTTGCCAAGAAACATCTGAACAAGTGTTGGTAAGAGCCATATAAATTCCTTTAAGTAAAAATTAAAAAATGAGTTCTTCTTGAACCCAGAATCAATTTTGAACTTAAGCAAGAAAAAATACGATATTAAATTAATTTGAGTTAATTACTTGTTAAGAATAATTACAAAGAAAAAGTAACACACATATAGTAAGAAGTCACCAAACCAATGCCATGAAACAAGTAGAAGAGGTAAGCCCGTAGGGCAAATCCTTCTATCTAGTCCTACCACTTGAATTAACTGCGCACTTAACTCCTAATTTGGAACTTTCTATTTTTTTGATTCCAAAGGAGGTGATGTATGGAAAAATCTCGGGTTGAGTTGTTTGATCTAGTTTGGTCCAAGCCCATGACTCATCTAGCCAAGGAGCTAGGGCTTAGTGATGTGGGGCTACGCAAGATCTGCGTTAAGTTTGGGATTCCACTTCCACCAAGAGGCCACTGGTCAAGGCTTCAGTTTGGCAAGCAAGATCCGCGTCCTGAGTTGCCATTCGTAAATAACAATCCACAAATACGACTGCCAGATGAAGATACTGCTGCGTCAAGAGAGCAGATCAGTTTGATGCGAAAACTTGCCAAGAAAGCTGAGCAGGCTATTGAACCAGTTCTAAGAGAGCCGCAACAGTTCAAAGACATCCGATGCATCAAGACTTATCAAGCCATCCTAGAGCGTATCAAGTACCTAGAGAAACGAACAGGACAAAGCTACGAAGAATACAAAGAGGGAAGAAGATCGTTTCCACCAAAAAAGGTCTATGACTTGGCCTTCTTCAGTTCCCTGGAAGACCAGATTCCCATAATTGCAACCGTAGATAACGCACTCCGTGCTGTGGCTATTGCTGATGTCGTCATTGAACAATTAGCTTTAAGGGGAATTGATGTGGAGCTAAGGTCTGTTCGCGATTCTCGAATTTGCGAAATGCGTGCTGTTAAAGGGGATCAGTACTATGAGCTTCGATTTTGGGAGCCATCCACCAAAGCTACTAGAAGCAGTGCACTAACAAGTCTTGAGAGGCTATTTACTGATTACAGCTACGGTGGTGACTCCATCATGCTACCTCGCCACATCTTGACCATTGAATTTGATAGTCGCTACAACCGCACCGCAATTCAAGACAAGGCCTCAGTAAAGTTGGAGCAACAGATTGATCGAATAGTTGAGAAGATTGAACTCAAGCTAGTTCAAAAAGCCAAGGAGCATCTTGAGCATCTAGCGTGGAAGCGGGATTACGACCGCAAGCTAGCTATACGACAACATAACAAAAGAGTTGCGAAAGATCGTGAACGTCAGCTTGAGAGGGCTATTGCAGAAAGCGTCAACTTTGAGAAGTCTCAACAACTCAAACTTTACTTGAAGCAGCTAAGTCTTGCCATCGAAAAGTTGCCAGCAGAGCAAAAGGCATTTGGACTTGCCTGGCTTCGAATAGTTCGAGAACAAAGGAAGGATCTAAATCCAATTGCCCAAAGATTGGAGTCATTCCGAATCTTGACGTCAGAACAAGCTGATTCCTCCGAAGAGTACTGGGGCCTGGACTTAATGGATGAGGACGCAGATCCTGATTTCGAAGAGTCAATAGAAGAGGACGAATCAAGTGGCGGATGGTAACGTTATTTCTTAACAAGTAAATATATGAAATTGTGTTGATATTTAATAAATATCGTGATTCCTGCAAAATAAAGCAACTAAGAAATTGATCAATTTCACAGTGCTAGTCAACCTAATTTTCTAGAAGCTTTCCAGTTTGGATGGACTTTCTTTAGTAGGTTGACTGTGCTGGCGATCAGAAAATAAATTGTTGCTATGCCCGAAAAATTAGAAAACACATTTCAGTTATTGCCCAAGAAGTTGATTGTGTACAAACGTGCGCACAGCGTTGCTTGGCAGTGCCGCTACAAGATCGGCAATCGTTGGTTTGCTGCCTCTACAAAGGAGTCTGATCTCAATGCCGCCAAAGAACGTGCTCAAAGATTGCTGATTGAAGCAGAGGTACGCAGTGCTGCAGATATTCCTGTGGTGACCAAAAGGTTCAGAGATGTGGCCAAGCTCGCATTACAGACCATGGACACTGAAGAGACTAGAGGAAAGGTGCCAGTTTCATATAGAGACTATCGACGCATCATCAATGACTACATCATTGAATTTTTTGGAAATATGAGTATTAGTAACATCGATGTCACTGCTATGGACAAGTACCGCGCATGGCTAGGAGTGAAGTTGGGCCGTGCCCCTGCCTACAGCAGTATGCGCACTCACAACGTATGTATGAACAAGATCTTTGAAGAGGCTGTAAGCCGCCGCTTCATCAAGTCTTCAGAAGTTCCCAAGTTGGAGACCAAGGGCCGCAAGTCCGACAAGTTCCCAACATTTGAGGTAGAAGAGATCAACGCAATCATGGCTAACTTTCCAAGTTGGATTGCTAGAGGTACCTCTGAAGCCAAGCGCCAACAGCGTCAAATGCTGTTTGACTATGTGCGAATCTTGATGGATACAGGCGCTCGTCCAGGAAAGGAACTACTAGATCTTCAATGGAAGAAGATTCGAGTCAAGATTACAGTTCGAGCTGAACCCAAGCGAGTGCTGGATCAAGATGGTCAAGTCCAATCCATAGCCTACGAAGAGGACGAGGAAGGTCTACTGGACGAAATCTTCGCACGTGACTACTACGTGTTTATGAGCGTCTCAGGAAAAACCAAAGAACGTACAGCTAATGGTTTTGAGCAGACATTCAAGGTGCTCAATGAAATCGTTGGGCGTAACTACACAAGTGAAAAAACTAGCGTTCGTAAATTGACTGAAAAGAACGATGAGCGTTTTGTGTTTCGGACGAAGGATGGGCTGGGGCCCGGCAGCTTCAACCATGTTTTTGAAAGCTTCCTTGAGGAGCACAACCTGCTCGTAGACCCAATTACAGGGCGTAAGCGCGTGTTTTACAGCTTGCGGAGTACCTACGCCACCACAGTGATGAATTACGACGCTGTGCCCATCCGTGATTTGTCCAAACAGTTGGGCAACTCAGTGGGCATCATTCAGAAGCACTATGACAGGGCATCTGGTGAGGCTATTGTTGAAAACATCAAAGCGCCCAATGCTAAGAAAGCTCTTTTTGACACGTCAAAGGTTAGAGCTATCTACAAGTCAAACAAGCTTTAATATGAATTCATCTTTCTTGCTTTCTGAACTCCCATGGCGGGGTTGGATTCTTGTCTTTCCACAGGCCAAGCGATTGAGATTGAGTTGCAAGTTCTGCTTGCGCGTAGGCTTCGCGGTCTTCCTTGGACTGCTCGGACTCATGCTGTTTGTAATGCCAAGCCATTCCCAGTTTGATTTGCTCTAAGCAAACGTCAAGGCCATTGAGAACCACCTTGCCAACGGTTCTTCCATATTTGTCTTTCTTCTGAAAATCAATAGTCACTTGCTTGCTGAGAACCAAGCGATGCAATGACTGTTTTGACTTTTGTCCAAATGCTTGCGCCCTCTCTGGCGCGTCAATACCTCGCAGGCGAATTTTGTGTTGGGTGTTGGTGGCGTCAAGAACGGTGATGGTGTCGCCGTCGGCTACACCCACTACTTTGCCTTGCAGGGTGGCTGCATTCAGGTTGCCTGCTACGATTAGTAGGAAGGTAGCAAGACATTGAAATATCTTCATACAGTGCCATAGTAGCAATGAACGTATTTGAGTTAGTCTAAGTTGAGTTGATTTAAGGATCAAATAAGCTAATTTACTTGAGCTACTTAAATGCTAAGTCAACGAAGATGAATTGAAAATATGATTTTTCTAAGTTGCTGTACTATGCTATAAATTATCAATTTTGTATTACATATTGAATATATTTGTTGTTAATTGAATGTTTGATTTTTAAACTTTTCAACCCTACCAAAATGCTCAATTTAAAATGAGTTTTCAAGAGATATCGCTCTATCGCCATTACGACAGCGACAGCGTCAACGTGTTGCAAGAGTTTTATCGTCCGCTTTTAAGCGAAGCTAGTCGTTATGACCGAGCTGTAGGATATTTTTCATCTTCAACTTTTCGAACGTGCGCTGCTGAGCTTGCATCTTTTATCGGACATGGCGGTGAAATTCGAATGGTTATCGGTTGTCTCACTCAAGAATCTGATTTTTCAGCACTCAAAGGTTTAACAAGTTCAATCGAAGAGCATGAAAGGCTCTTTATAAGGGCTGAGGTAGAAAGGTATCTACTGCAGCTAGAAGGAGAGGATCCCAAAGCAGCACATACTTTTTCAAAATTAGTTCAATCTGGAGTGGCAAAGATTAAATTCGCCCTACGTGAACATGGCATTTACCATGAGAAATTTGGGATCTTTGAGGATGAACTTGGTAGAAAAGTTGCCTTCATGGGATCACTAAATGAAACTTCTGCTGCTATGACCCTGGGTATTAACCATGAGTCTATTTCGGTTTACCAATCAATAGAACCAGAAATTTATGCGGCTTATGGGAAAAATTTAGAGGACCGTTTCCAAAATCTTTGGGAAGGTAAAACGAATAAAACTCGGATATATGAACTTGATGAAGTATCGCTAGAGCTAATTCGAAAAGTTGCCTCTAATGAAGTTCAGTTGCCAACAGATGGAGTTCATCGAACTTTAGAGCGGTTACCTGAAAAATTCCAGCTTCGTGACTATCAAAATGAAGCAATTGAAAAATGGAAGCAAAACAAATACCACGGTATTTTGGCAATGGCAACTGGCACGGGTAAAACTCTTACTGCAATAGGAGCAATAAAGAGATTTAGAGATGCAGTTAAAGGTGGGCTCGTCGTTGTTACTGTGCCATACCAAAATTTAGCAGTTCAGTGGATCGATGCACTACAAGATCAAGGCATTCAAACAATACCTGTATTTGACAGCTATCAAGGATGGTATGAACAAGTTAAAACACTATTATCAGCTTGTTTGTACTCTGATTCAGTTGATTTACCATGTTTGGTTTGTGTTGAAAGAACTTTCAAGGATGAAAGATTTCAAGGCTTGATGGATATCCTAAAAGATGCCAAGCAGCAAAATCACCTAATTGTTGTCGATGAATGCCACCATTTCAATAATGCTGATCACATTCGAAAATTACCAAATGTATTCAGATTAAGACTTGGATTATCCGCAACGCCTTTCGATCAATTCGACGGACATCAAGACGACCGACATTTAGAAAAATACTTTGGTCCAATTGTTTTTGAATTTAGCCTTGGACGGGCTATTGAAGAAAAATTTCTGACTAAGTATCGTTTTCATGTTCTTGCTTGCGAACTTGATGAGGAGGAGACAGCTCTGTACGAGGAGCTGACGCATCGAATAGTTCGTATCGCGGGCAGTGAAGATAGTTTTTCACCTGAAACATGGGCCAAGGTTCAACCAATCATGCTCGCTCGTTCGAGAGTTGTCGGTGCTGCTCGCGACAAATTAATCAAACTCAAGAATCAATTAATCCTTGAAGGTAGACAGCCATACAGCCTCTTTTACTGTGGAGATGGGTCAATTGAAGATGAGGGAGAAAAACTTCGTCAAATTGAGGCTGTGACTCAGCTTTTGCATTCTCTTGGGTGGCGATCGTCGCGTATTACTGCTGATGAATCTTTACAAACTAGGGAGACTTTGTTGGATCGACTCCGAAGTAAGTCTATAGATGCTGTTATTTCAATAAAAGTACTTGATGAAGGTATTGACATTCCAGCTTGCCAACGAGCGTTCTTACTAGCTAGCCAGAGCTCTGATCGACAGGGAATTCAAAGACGCGGTCGCGTCCTAAGAAAATCAGAAGGTAAAGAAGTTGCAGATTTATATGATTTCATCGTTGTCGGTGGTACTTCAAATGCGAAATCTTTAACTAAATTAGCAATTAAAGAAATTAGAAGAGCGTATCAATTTGCCAGAGATGCAATGAATAGATCAGATGTGTCCGCAGAACTAGAATCTATTCAGAATTCATTAGGAATAGAACCAGGAGATCCAGATGTCGAAAAAAAACAAACCGCTTGACCTAGATAGTCTGCTTGAAGAAATTGAGACTGAAGTAAGCGAGGAAATCGAGTCTGAGCGAATCGAAAAGCTAACCCCACAGGACCGTTTATTGTCGGAAGTTGCTTCTCAGATATTAAGGTTAGAGAGAGATATGACTAAGCCAGGTCAGGCAGTTCAAGATTCAACAAGAATTGAGAGATTGGCTAAATTTATTGATGAGGCTAAATTCTAATGAGACTCTTAAGCCTAGTAATTTCTGATTTCCGTGGTTTTTATGGGCAGCAGCAAGTAGATTTTGCGGCTGATGATAAGAAGCGCGTGACCGTGCTGCATGGTGAAAATGGTGCTGGAAAAACTAATTTTCTAAATGCAATTCATTGGTGCATCACAGGTAAATTTACTCCACGTTTTCAAGATCAAAAGCTACTTGTCAACAAAGAGGCATTTAAAGAAGGACGTCGAGATTGTTATGTAGAGATTCTGTTCAAAGATGAGGAGTCTTCTGGTGGTAAACAATATCGTGTTCGGCGTAGTACCACAAATGAAAAACAGATCTCATTTGAGGTGTATGAGATTGAGCGTGGTAATTCTAAACTCGTTGATCGCGGCGAAAGTTTGATTCAATTATTATTGCCTCCTGGGCTCATCAGCTGGTTCTTCTTTGATGCTGAAGCAATTGGGTCATTGGAACTTTCTGGAAGCGAAGAGTTTAAAAAAGGGCTAAGAAAAACTCTTGGATTTGAATTAATCGATAAGTTATTAGTTGATCTAGATGCAGTTCAAGCCAAGATTCGTCGAGAAGTTGCAAGTCAGTCAAACGACAAGCAATTAATGGCTTTGCAAGCAGAAATGGACAATATTGATCGAGTTCTTCCAGGGCAGGAGGGAACTCTTGAAGCACTTCAAGAAAAGATAAAATCAAAAGATATTCAAATGTCGCAAGCGAATGCCAATTTGAATAAGCTTCCACAAGCTGAACCTATTCAACGAAGACGCGATTCTGAAGAAAATAAAAAAAGACGGCTTGAAGACGAACATAAATTACTGTCTGCTAAAGCATCAATACTTGTTGGACGCGCTGCACCTGCACTAGTATTGAATGATTTAACAATCAAGTTGGAAGGGAAGCTCGAAGATCAGGAAGTAAAAGGCAGATTGCCTGCTCCTTACAGCGATCAATTGGTTAAAGATATTTTAGATCTTGAGACATGTATTTGTGGAAGGCCACTGAAAGAGGGCTCACATGAAGCGCACAAAATTAGTGAATTATTAAAATTTGCTTCTACTGGTGTTCTTAATCAAAGAATTTCTGATGTGCGTTATTTGATAAGAGACATCGAACGAAATGCCTCTGAGTTCCCGGTACAAATCTCAGAAATTAGACAAAAAATTTCTTCGACAGATCGTGAAATTGCCAAATGCGAAGATGAAATTAAAGACTTAACAAAGCAATTGCAAGGAATTGATGTTTCTGAGATTCAAAAAATTGAAAAAGAATATCAGCAATTTAAACGTGAATTAATTTCTTTGAATCAACAGTTGGGAGCTATGGCGCAGCAAATTGATCAAAACAAAAGGCGCTATAAGGATCTCAAGTCGCAACACGAGTCTGCTTCCAGACGACTTAAGGTGAGTGAGAAGTTAAAAACACAATTGGAAAAAGTAGTTAAGTTAACTGACTACATCCGTCGCTCATTGCAAGACCAAGAAGCAAGAGCGCTGAACATTCTTGCACTTGAACTCAATACGGTTTTGGAAAAGTACCTTACTAAGCATTACAAAGCCAAAATAAATGCTTCAAATTATGCAGTTCAACTTGTTGATGATGACGGAAAAAATGTCGGACACAGCACAGGTGAAGGGCAAGTTTTAAAATTTGCATTTATTGCGACAGTAGTTGCACTTGCAGCAAAGAAAACGCAAGAGAAAATTCAATGGATGACAGAGCCTACTATTGCTCCACTTGTATTGGATGCGCCTTTCTCAGCACTTGATCCTGAATATCAAGGTTCTGTTGCAAAAAACTTAGCATTACAGACAACACAATTAGTGTTAATGATTTCCTCTGCAGCGTGGGGAGAAAAGGTTGAAGCTGCGCTCGATGGTGTGATTGGAAAGCGGTATCTAATCATTTCACAAGAAGCAGGCCCTCAAGGGGAGAAGCCAGTGAAGCCACTCACTATTGGTGACAAAGAATATAGGCTTAACTCTTACGGGGCCAAAAGAACACAATCAATTCTGCAAGAGGTGCAGGTATGAGAAATCAAAGTCAATTTACAAGAGAAAGGTCAATTTATTGGCCCAGTGAATTTGCAGACGTCGTGAATACACTTACTGGGAAAAATATGCAGGGAGATTTAATTGGAAACCCACTTTACCAATTTAATACTGGTGCAATATCTTTTGCGGCCTCTATCGGTCTTAAGTACCGAAGGAAGCGTGAGGTTGGAAGTGATCGTAAAGAAATAACTACAACTACGTTTGCGAGTCATAATTTGGAAGGGTATATCTTTCTGATCGCTATGCTTGGTATGGAAAACGCCAACGTAGACGTGCTTAGAGCCGAACAAGAGGATTTCGTTATTCGAGAGTTTGAGCGATATGCTGCCGGAGGCTTAGAATTTTTGAGAACAGAATTTGAACAGAACCCCATTCAAAGTCCAGATTTAATTCTCGAAAAAATGTTTAGAGCACCATCATCTAATACGACTCCAGTAGCTGCACTTCCAGATTTATGAATAGCTATTCATTTGGTCTTGACCCTGTAATCCAGTACCGCCGGTATGTTTAAGTTACCGATCGTTTCTCCCTGAACAGCGTTGGTGGCAAGTAACCAAGTGCACTGTGCGGGTGATACGAATTGTAGTCATCGAACCAATCTTTCAGTTGGGCCATTACAGTTTTTGAATCTGGCCGGTTAGCCAACTTGGCGTAATCTCGTTTCAGTGTCTTCACAAAGCTCTCAGCCATACCGTTACTTTGAGGGCTCGTCACAGGTGTCGTCACAGGCTTTAAACCAAGTTCTTTTGCAAAGCTTCTCGTCTCTGCTGCTGTGTAACAGCTTCCGTTATCAGTTAGCCATTCAATCGTTTTAGGCGGCTTGCCATTTGATCCGAATCGTTTCTCCACAGCCTGCATCATCAAGTCGCCAACCAGTCCCGCATCGATGCCTTTGGTAGTGGCAACCCAACTCATGATCTCCCTGTCGCAACAGTCCAGCGCAAATGCCACCCTTACGCGCTCTCCGTTGTCGCACGACAGCTCCAATCCATCAGAGCACCAGCGCGCGTCGCTTTCCTTTACCGCCACTGTGCCTTCGTGCTTTCTGGTGTCCAATGGCTTTTGACCTTGTCTAAACAGCAGCCATCCTTCATCGCGCATTACTCGGTAAACCCGCTTATGGTTAATCTGGCGACCATCGATCTTCAGCCTGGCCCAGACCCTTCGATAGCCATAGGTGGCTCGATCTTTAACCACGCAGGCAATCGCATCCTTGAGGTCTGCGTCGTCAGTTCTTGGTGGTGACTTTCTCAAATCAGCCCAATCAGAAGAACGCGTTTTCTTGACTAATACATTGCTGCGCGATACGCCCAGTGCCATGCACACCGCCCTTATTGCTCGTCCCCGGGCAATACAGGCGAGCGCACAATCCACTTTTTTGCTTTGGCAAAGTCCACAGCCTCCTTGAGAATCTCGTTCTCCAGAGTCTTGCGCCCAAGCGCACCTTCAAGTTGATTAATGCGTCTCATGGCCTCTTGAAGTTCAGAAGCTGGGACAACGGTTTCATTGGCACCGACTGCGACCAAAGAACCTTCCAAATAAGCTTTACGCCACTGAAACAACTGGGCTGCAGTCAGTCCATGCTGGCGGGCTACCAAAGAAACAGAACCGCCTGGTTCATTGGTTTGTTTGACGATTTCAAGCTTTTGCTCCGGGGTCCAGCGCCTGCGGCGCTGAACACTGGTGACCACTTCCACCCTGTTAGGTCTTATTGATGACATAGTCATATCCAAATATGAAGGGACTCACCAATTGGCATAGATGTTGACAAAGTGCCAAGATGTGAAGTGTTAGACAACCAAATGAAACATTTAACAGGGGGTTCCATGAAGAATATTACACGCGTTGGTGTTGATTTAGCAAAAAATGTCCTGCAGGTATGTGGTGTCGATGCCTTGGGAAAAGTCGTATTTAACAAATCATTGTCACGAGAAAAATTTCTGCCTTGGTGTTCTGCTGAGTTAGAGCCAGGCTGTGTAGTAGCTATGGAAGCTTGTTCAGGCTCACACTTTTGGGCAAGAGAGCTTATCAAACGTGGCTTTAACGCAAAGATTATTGCCGCAAGTCATGTCTCGCCATACAGGATGGAGGGAAAGGGCGGGAAAAACGATGCAAATGATGCTGCCGCAATTTGCGAAGCAGTAAATCGCCCGAGCATGCGTTTTGTACCTGTTAAATCTAGTAACCAACAGGGCATTCTTTGTGTTCATCGCTTACGTGAAGGATTAAAGGAAGAGCGCACAAGTTGTATCAATCGTATCCGTGGGTTAATGGCGGAGTTCGGTATAGTTGTTTCTAGGAGTCCTGATAAGCTTCGTGAAAATTTGCAAGATCTCATTGAGGATGCCGAAAATGGACTTGACTGGCTAGCAAGACTGGCAATTCAAGAACAGTATGCACATTGGGATGCAATTGATCAACGAATTGCTTGGAGTGATCAACGTATAAACGCTCACATTGCTGAAGATGCACAAGCTAAAGTTGCCAAGCAACTAATAGGAGTTGGGCCTTTGACCGCTTCAGCGTTAGTTGCAACGGTGGTGGATTTCAAACAATTCAAAAATGGCGCTCAATTCGGAGCTTGGCTTGGTTTGACACCAAGACAGAGTTCAAGTGGTGGAAAAGCAAAGCTTGGAAAAATAACAAAAAAGGGAGATACGTATTTGCGCACAATGCTAATTCAAGGCGCCAAGGCTGCCGTAATGACAGCTCACAAAAGAGACGATCCAATCTCGAAATGGTTATTGAACTTGAAGGAGAAGTCGGGATGGCAAATAGCTGCTGTTGCAATGGCAAACAAGAACGCGAGAATTGTTTGGGCATTAATGACAAAAGGTACTAGCTTTGATCCCCGCCATATTAGCGTTCAGCAATTTAGGGTAAGTGAAGCTTAAATGCAGTTAAATTTGAAATAATTTTTTCTTGTAAGACGTCAAAACGAAGATAGATTTAACAGGTTAGACCGGCGGCAGGTAAACTCGATAAGACTATAGGGAATGGCATTAGCAAGACCCGATATCCAAATAGAGTCCAGCCGAGCGGTTCATATCTTGGGTAGCATATCTGTGCAATAAACCCGTCTGTAAATTTGCAGTCTAATTCTCGTTAAATCAAATATTTGTTATTCGTCGTGCAAAAAAACTGTGGGAAAGAAACAGCAGCAATTGGTTGACTGTTGCGGTGAGTCCCTGTAATAGTCTTATTCCTAGTTGTTAGTTTAAGGAATACCGATGGGACTGTCATTCAGGGGGCTAACTCATCCAGTGAGTTGAATGAATGTCCATTAAAAGGACGAAATAAGGCAACCTTTGTCGTGTTAAACGACACCTGATCTCCACAGCAAACGCATAAGCACGGTAGACCCGCCAAAGCCAAACCAGCTCAACGATTTCTACGCAGCGGGTAAAAATGAGCTACATCCTTCTAGCCCCCAAACTTTATTCAAAAGTTCTAACAACAACACCAACTGTCGTGTAACACGACACCAGATGAACACATCAAGGGTATTCACTGCTTTTGAACCAGCAAGTGCCTATACATTGTGAAAATT
>Ga0209442_1000993_pt1 | contig 16398 bp, 18 predicted proteins | sample LauGreSBDMM110DD_2_FD_187565 | JGI IMG/M metagenome (GOLD analysis project Ga0209442, IMG submission 187565) | Freshwater lake microbial communities from Lake Michigan, USA - Sp13.BD.MM110.DD (SPAdes) (version 2) | ecosystem: Environmental > Aquatic > Freshwater > Lake | place: Lake Michigan...
TACAATTCACAAGGTTGCCCAGGTGTAAAGAAGGCTACAGACGAATTCCTACAAGACAACAACGTCACCGCAATTGAAATAGCAGAGTCCCAGATTTTGCTAATTAAGAATTAAGCATGACCTTTTCGCAGAATTCTGATAAAAGATGAATCCAAAGCAAATGAATCTCTTGAACACGGGGCGTATCAATTGAAGGCGCTACGACGGATAAGTATTTACTTGTCAGGCTTGTAGGGCATTTCAGGCCAGTAAATAAAATTGAATTACATTTAAGCTCGTCAGCTTTAGATAGTGCAAAAATCACATTATTTGAATTTCCGGAAGTAGTGAATGCCACCACCAAGTCATCTTCTCTAGCCAACGCTTCGAGTTGTCTAGAGAATATGTAATCGAACCCATAATCGTTACCTATCGCAGTGAGGATAGGGGTCGAATCAGTCAGAGCAATTGCAGCCCATGGTTCATGATCGAACACACACTTGCTTACAAGCTCAGCGGCAAAATGACTCGCCTCGGCTGCACTACCCCCGTTGCCCAAGAAAAAAATTCTTCGTTTTTCTTTTACAGCCTCAATGATGAGATCTCCAACACTGTCCAAAGAGGAAGTTATTTCCTCCGTTTTCAAACTGTTGATTGGGTTTAATACTTTGTCATAATCTACAAATTCTGAAAATTGCATGAAATGAGTATATGGTAGAACTATGAATCTTGACTCAATTAAAACCATTGTCTTCGATTTCGATGGAATATTTACCGATAATTTTGTTTATGTCGATTCACGGGGAGTTGAAAGTGTTAGATGTTCACGGGAAGATAGTCTTGGACTTGATCTATTAAAACGTGAAATCACAAAAAAGTCACTTCCCATCAGAATGCTAATTTTGTCAACTGAAACGAATGAACTTGTTTCATTAAGAGCCAAAAAATTAAAGATTGATTCATTCACGGGAATACTAGACAAAGCTTCTTTTCTAACCGAGAATTTTGAAAAAATAAACGGTCAAATTCCTGGACTAGTTTACTTAGGAAATGACATTAACGACTTGGAGGCAATGAAGCTTGCCGAATTCTCAGTCGCTCCAATTTCGGCACATAAGCAAATTCGCGAAATGGCAAGCACAATAATCTCAAGAAACGGTGGCGATGGCTTCATTCGAAGCTTCTGCGAATTGTTGATTAATTCGTAGTGTCTACTCCCAGTATCTTAATTTTTTAGCGACTTCCTCTTCGCCCTTTTCGTAACGTTTAACTCCGTCACCAACAATCATTGGAATTTTTCGAATACCTGCGACCAATCTACGTAAGCCGTCGGGCTCTAATGAAGCGGATTGATCAGAACCATACATACTTCGGTCGAGAGTAAAATGTCGTTCTATCGCTCTGGCTCCAAACGCAGCAGCCGTGAGTGACGGCGAAACAGACGCTTCGTGTCCACTGTAGCCAACAACCCTGGAATACCTTGACGCTAAAGTCTTTATCATTGAAAGATTCAACGACCCAAGTTCCGCCGGATAAACAGAAACTGAATGCATTATCATGAAAGGACATGAAGCAGATTCAAAAATTTGTACCGCAGCGTCAATATCCTCATAGCTTGACATCCCGGTAGATATGAACGTTGGGCGATTATATGACGCTACTACTTGTAAAAAATCGCGGTTAGTAATGAACGCCGAGGCCACTTTGTGAAATTCAGGATTCAAACTCTCAACAAATTCAAGTGAAACTAAATCCCATGCACTTGCCGAAAAATCTAAACCCAAATTCTTTGAAAAATTACACAAGTCCTGGTATTGCAAAAAATTAAATTCCAAGCCATTCTTTTGATCTCTTTGAGTATTTCCCCATTTACTCTCACGGGGCTCGGAAAGAAACTTCTCTGTATAGACGAGCGAAATTTCTCTCTTTTGAAATTTTATTGCATCTACACCCGCAGCAGCAGCCTGCGTTATCATCTGTTTGGCGGTATCTAAGTCGCCATTATGATTAATTCCACCTTCAGCAATGACATAGATCTCACCAAAAGTCCCTTGAGGCTCGGCCATAATTCTTTGTAAGTCCATTGTGCGAATCTACCACGATGGTCAAAATTTTGACTCTAGGCGCTTAAGTAATTCCCAATCTTTCGGCGTGTTTACATCGATTGATTTTTCGATTTCAAGCTCGAATCCATAGACTTCGGCCGATGCTGTAATTGAAAAATTAGAATCCCAATCTTTCTTCGTGGCTATATAGAATTGGCCAGCATCATTGAACGTTTCAGGATAGTTATTTGATTGTTCGTTCAATTTTTCAGGAAAAAGAGAGTCTAGTTTGCCATCTGATTTCATCATGAAAGATCGATAAGGCGTTTGCAATGACTTTGTCACGCCGAAGGTCACACCTTTATCGGAGTAAGAATTCAATGCTTCTCTAAACACTTCAACCGTAAGCAACGGAGTGGTCGGTAGTAAGCAACAGACTAAATCGGAGTCATTCAACCCCAAGCTCTTAGCGACTTGTCTAATTACATCGTCAGCCCTAACTTCATCTTCGGATAAAACAAAATCTCTCTTCATTACTTCAACTGAATCTATTTTGTAACCGACATCAAGTATTTCCGGATCTTCAGAGCTAAGGATTACCTTGTTGAAAAAACCTGAATCGATCGCCGTTTCAAGCGCAATTTGCACCATCGGCTTGCCGCGAAAGAGCAACAAATTCTTTCTTGGGAGTCTTTTACTTCCTCCACGTGCAGGAACAATACAAATCTTCATTATTAATTCAATCCCTGGGCCAACCAACCACCATCGACATATATATCTTGCCCGGTGATAAATCGTGCTTTGTCAGAAGCCAGGAAACTGACCGCATCAGCAACTTCGCTTGCTTGACCCCAACGATTGAGCATGGAACGTTCAGATCTTTTTAAATACGCTTCTGGATCACTAAGTGAACCAGAGTTGAACTTGGTTTCAATATAACCGGGACCTACATTGTTGCAAGTCACACCAATTGGACCCAGTTTCAAGGCGAAAGCCTTTGTGAGCTGTTTCAGCCCACCTTTTGAAGCCACATATGCAGGATTGTTTGGGAAGGCTAATTCTGCAGCCAAGCTTGTAATATTTATAATCGATCCATTTACATTCTTTTCTTCAAAGTACTTACTAAATTCTGACATCCAAAAATAAGGCGCAGATAAATTAATTCCTACAGTTTCATCCCATGCCTCTAAAGAACCATCATTCGGAACGGTTAAACCGGCATTATTAACTAGAACAAGAAAACTCGGCTTAAGGATAGTTACAACATTGAGAGCATCTGAAATTACTGATAGATCTCTAACATCACCGGCTAAATTTTCGTCACAAATAGACTCTTCTAAATCTATTCCAAGAGTCAGGTAGCCATCCTTCTTAAAAGAACTACATATTGCTCTACCAATATCCCCAGCAGAACCTGTAACAACAGCTAACTTCGTAACTACCATATGATAATTCTAACAGTTGATTCGCAAAAAAGCTTTACCCTCAAGTCAAATCATCAGTGATTAAACTGTAAAATTTGTTTGATGGATCTATCTTGGGGAAACAATCAACTTCAGAATTTAACCCAAGGTTTGTGATCGGGAACTGCCCGAAACAGAACTTTAGCGAACGAAATGCTTCTGACAAGTCGTAGAAATAATCAAAGATTCCTTCATGAAAATAACTAGATAAATTCTCAGAACTGGGATAGATTCCAATCCCATGATTAGAAACTTGTGTGAGTTCATTTCTTTCATTAACTGAAATATTGCGAAACATACTGTTATCCACGCCGATAACGAAGATCCTTTGATATTTAAAAAATATCGCGACAGCGAGTGCTTTGTAAGCTGTAAGTGACACGTAACCTCGAGGCTTAGTTGGATCTATGTTTAGACTGAATCCTTCCAATGAAGAATCCTTGAAATGGAGACAGCCTGAAGATTTGCAAATAGTTTGTTTTAAGAATGGATGCCAACTGGAAGGTGTGATTATTTTAATTCGATTCTGATCTTGAATTTTTTTCCAAAGTTGAATCGAACGAGAAGAATCAGAATTTGGATGCATACCCGGATCCGATAGAACCAAATAGTCAATGATATCTTCGTAATTTGGATCAAGTATTGAGAAATTAACGCCAAAAACCTCTAGTTCACCTAAATTCTTATATTTCCTAACTTCGGATAGGTTTAATGTTTTAGCTGATGGCCCATTTGCAATTAAGAGAGCGGCACTATTTTTGGCTAATTTGGAGTAATCACGGATACCATCCAATGAATGTTTTTCAGAACGATACGCCAAGATAGACTCAACTAAATAACGGACTATGATCCCGATTTTTATCTTAACCATTTTCCGCACTGACAAACGAGGAGAAAACTGGGGAATGTTGGTGTTTCGTATCGTGAGAGCATAAAGCGCTCTCACTACCACGTTCTTGACTCGCTTGCCGGTTAGTCTCATAAGGTAGAGTTTAACTCCATAGACAGAGGAATCCTCCCCCAAAACTATTGTGAAAAGGTCAACTCACGTGAAAAAGTCGTTTTTTATGAAAAATATACGAACCTTTTTGGACTTGATAAACCTTTCTATAAACCAAAAAGACTTCATTAGCGATCTAGTTTCAGATAGGAGGGTTCTTCAAGCCATAAAAAAATGGAATACTCAAGATGTACCTGAAAAACTAAGAGAATTTATGTATAAAAATATTGTTGTGGGAAAATCGCATAGCCAACTTCAGCAAGATTTAATTGCTTCCTATATATCGGAATTACGGAATTTAAAGAGCGGCTATTTTGTTGAATTTGGAGCTACTAACGGTGTTGATTTGAGCAATTCGTTCATGTTAGAGAAAGAACTGCTCTGGAACGGAATACTGGCAGAGCCTGGCAGATCTTGGAGAAAAGAATTAACGCAAAATCGGAATTGTAGTGTTGATTTTCGTTGTGTTTGGAAAAACTCTGGAGTAGAAATTGAATTCTCTGAGACAAGTTATCAACGTGAGCTATCGACGATTTCATCATTCTCTGAATCAGATATTTTAGCGAAACTCAGAACAAGGCATTCAAAGTATCTCGTTCAAACCGTTTCACTCAATGAGCTTCTGAGTTCTTATAATGCTCCAAGAGATATTAGTTACTTGTCAATTGATACTGAGGGAAGTGAGTATGAGATAATATCCAGTTTTGATTTCACTCATTATGAGTTCAGCTTCATATCAGTGGAACACAATTTTACTTCCAACGAAAACCTAATTGATCGATTACTCAAAAAAGAAGGATATATAAGAATTTTGCCAAAGATTTCAGAGTGGGACGGTTGGTATGTTAACTCTAAACATTTAGATGTTTGTGACGCCTTTAGAGTTCCCCACTAATTCCCAAAGCGATTTACAAACTACTTCAATTTCTTCTAATTCAAGTCCTACGCCGGATGGGAGATACATACCTTTGCGCCATAATTCTTCAGCCACTTGGCCTCCAAAAGGAATACTTATGTTTCCCTTTTCTAGCAATGGTTGAAGATGAATAGGATAGAAAAATCGGCGGGTTTCAATCCCACGCTCCAACAATTTTTCTTGCAGCTCCCTCACTGTGAATGGACAACCCTCTTTCAGTAATATCGGGAATACCCAAAACTGGTTTTGAGAATAGTCGACTTCTTTGGGCATAAAAGAAAGCCAAGGATGGTCCTGCAGCAGTTCTATATATAGTTTTGCCATATTCTGTTTTATTTTTTTTATCTGTTCAATTCTCTGCAATTGTGAATTAGCTAGTGCCGCAGAGAGTGAGGGGAATCTATAGTTCCACCCCAAATCTGTGTGAACAAAGCGCTCCTTGTTGTTAAAGCATAAATTTTTGAAATATCTAACCTTATCTAAGTAGTCTAAATCGTTACTACATATCAATCCACCTTCGCCAGCGGTAATGAGCTTGTTTGCATACAAACTAAAAATTGATGCATCTCCCAATGAACCGCACTTTTTTCCTTTATATTCCACTCCCAAGGCTTCAGCGGCGTCCTCCAAAACGAAGGCATCGTATTCATTGGCAATCGTAGTTATAGGATCCATATCTACGGGTAAACCGTAGATATGTACGGGAACAATTAACTTAGTACTTTCATCCACCAAAGTCGCAAGTTGGTTAACATCAACAGACCAAGTATCCGGATCAGAATCCACTAGAATCAGATTAACTTTTTTACGTAATAGGTTGCTTACCGTCGAAATGATTGTGAACGTTGGGACTATGCAAGTATCACCAGGTTTTAAATCCAACATTTCAACCGCTAAATCAATAGCAGTAGTTCCGCTTGAAACGGCAACAGCGCCAGCGCATCCAAGATAGGAGCTAAAATTTTCTTCAAAAGTTTTTACAGGAGGCGCTTCACCGGAAATGAAAGTTTCTTCAAGTGAAGCGTTCACCGCATCTTTATCTGCCTGAGTTATTTGAGGCCTATTAACAGGTATCTTCCTCATATTCACAATAAAGTCTTATCGTCTAATTGAGAATAGGGTCCCTGCTTCACCTCAAGTATTTCTGTATTTTCAAGCATTGTAATTCCGTGTGCTCCGCTTGCCAATAAAATTACATCACCGGATGTCAGCACGACTTCTGAATCTTGTCCAGTAAGAACATCCATAATCCGTACTAAGCATTTTCCAGATCTCACAAGAAGCACTTCTTGGGTGCTGTCAATTTCTCTTTTTTGAATATTGTGCGAATGAAAAGGAACTACGTAGCCAGATGGTCTCGACATTAATCCAATTTGCTGTGGAAAATCCTCAGGTGAAAAGAAACGAATATTCTCAACCGAAGCAGAGGATCTAATAATGATCGCCAGAGGTCTAGAAGACGAACCTACAAACTCAACACCGTCTACCAAAATACCCCCCTAACAATCGTTCATTCTTAAGACTTCCACGTTCTTATATAAAGCTTTAGTTCTTTAATTTTCTTTATAACTTCGTTTACAGAGTGACTAGGTTCATGCAGCAAATTAGAGTCTAAATTAGCCATTTCGGCAACCATATCGGGTGATTGAGACGAAGATTCTAAAAACACTCGAGAAATGGAATCTAGATCAAAAGGATCAAAGTAACCCACGTGATTTCCATAGACATCCTGAGCGCCGGGAATATCTGCGACGTACACATTGCATCCTTGTGCGATTCCCTCAAGTGGGGGCAAGTTATCGGGGCCAAAAATGCTTGGATAAATAAGGTTTCCGCATTCTAAGTATAATGTGTGCAACTCTTGGTCTGAAACAAAACCTGGAAAAAATACGTGTTGAGTAATGCCTAATCTTGCTACCTCGTCCGTGACGGCTTTCAGCATCCCCTTATCGCTACCAGGGAGAATCAATTTCAAATCCAGTTCAGATTTCTTAAGCGCTCGGGCAAACCCGCGAATCAAATTCAAATGATTTTTGTGTGGCCAAAATTGAGCAGGGTAAAGAAAATAATTCTTTGAACCGGAATGAATTCCAACTCCCTGCAAATTTTGCACGGGGAAGGGCGAAATGCAAATTCTCATCGGTTCAATCCCGTAGTACTTTTCAATTAGTTGCGCCGTAAAACTTGTTCCGGTAATGACGAAAGCTGATCTTTTAAGTATAGCCTGATTGTTCTGTTCTCTGTATTCCCATTGCCCGTTTAAATATTCTGGAAAATAAGGCGTTCTGCGATGTTCAACATCCCAAATTGTGGTGGCAAATGGCATGGTTGGAATGAAATCTATTGGACCCAAGCACCACAAGAAATCTAAACTGAGATCTTCGAATGCCGAGCTCATGGGGAAATCAAACGAATAAATCCCACAGGTTGATCTAATTTTCCCCAGAAACCTTCGCGCCAATTTCTGAATCATATTTTTGTGAATAGTCACACTCTTGTAAGAAACTCCGTTTTCAACAAATGTAGTATCACGACCACTCGAAGATAGAAATAGAATTTCTATCTCACTTTGGGTTTTCTCCCAGTCTTGAATTGCATCTACAGTTCTAGATATAAAGGAGTACGCACCGCCCGAAGTCTGAAGTATCCCCGGAATGTAAACGCCAACTAACATGCATAGCCCCCTATGTTCAAGAGAAGTTTTTATTGGAGAATAAACGGAAAAATTTGCCAGAGTTATGCCCGAAATTGTAGTCTCCTACAATCCAGTCGCTTGGACATTCCATTTCCAGTTCAGGCGCAACAACGATCGCAGCGTTGGATAGCAAAGCGCCGATGAAACTAAAGGAACTTTTACTTGCCAGAATGACATCAGATTGAGCCATTAATGACCAGGCTTGCACTGGATCTAACCCATAAACAACTTCATAATCCGGGAAGATAGCCTCTATCTTCGCAATTAAATCTCTATAAAGAGAAACCGTAGTCAAATCCAGTTGTCCAGACTCATCCGTAACTCCGATGGCATTCCAGTATTTCTCTGTTTCGGACGTCAGGTGACTACTGACCAGACCAGGATCGTAATTAGATATTTCACAATCTGTGTGAACTAAAACTCGAATCGGAAGCTTCCCATTTTGGGCGGTCTCTTTAATGTAGTTTAACCAACCTAAAAAAAACTTAGGGCTAACATGTCTATTTGATTTCTCGGAAAGAGTAGAGTGCCTTAAATGAACTTGAACATTCAAAAAAATGTCTTCCTTGAACCCAGAGATTAAATCAACTTTTTTCACACTAGAGTAACTATCGGGAAAACGACTAGTAAACGGATAGGCATCCGACAACAAAACACGGATTTGTAAATTGAAAGTTTTTGAAATAATGTTTAAAATTGGTATCTTAACAAACAAACTAAATACATTTGAATTTAATTCGATATTTCTGAAATTCGCTAGTTCCATCTTAGAAAATAAGTTTTGTAAATTTAATACATCCTTGATTTTACTATTCAATCTAAGTAAAAAATCAACTATTTCATTCTCGCTGATAAAACCGTCTCCGTGCTGAATTTCGATAGAATCAACTGGGTTAAGGTCAAAACCTAAATTAAATCTGTTTGAATATGCTACGAGAGAAAAAATCCTCTGTACCTGCGCCCCAGTCCCATCTTTGTAAAAATTGGAATTTGAAATTACAAGTTTTGAAGATTTACTCAACAATTAATGCTCATCCTCTTTGATAAACACTTTTAAGAGGTTTTGAATTATCAATATAAAGTTTAAAATTTAGAAATGTTGGATCATCGGTTTCTAAAATTACTTTAATCCCTTTCAGAAATCTATAAATGCGCCCCAAAAGCGAGTTTGAAATCAAAACAAATCCTTTGGTCTTCATGTATTTTTTTATTTCGGCTTCTGACTGCGTGCTACCAATATAGTGAAATGTATCTATTTCCAGAGTTATAAACATTATTTTATCAAGATGAGCTTCCGAGCCCTTAATTACCTCAAAATCTGCGCCCTGAACATCGATTTTCACATGTTCTATAATTGGGAATCTTTCAAACGGGAAGTAATCAAGAATTGAATCCAAAGTGATAACTGGTACTCGTTCAACTTTTAAAACTTCCATGCTTACTGGTGCAAGGAGTGAAGAACAGCCCGGATCATTCTTGGTTACAAAAAAATCGCGCCCCGCTAGATCGGTTTTGCTTGATAAAGCACACGGAACAATGACAATTCGCTGACCAATTAAGTCAGGTGATAAATTCTCTGGCCATTCGGATTCGCCAACCTTAATTCTCTCGATGTTATCGAGTAGAGGTTCGAAACCAAATACAAATAACCCAATATCTCGTTTGAGCCAAATGGAACTTTGAGGCGCATTAACTGATAGACCTACATCAATCTTGACTGATTCTGCGTACTCAGGTACAAATAAGCGATCTCCATCGAATGAAATACCAATGGATTGAAGAAATGACTTCATGTCCCAAGTATCGCACGTGACGGAGCGATAATTGTGCATTACATTTGCCTGATGAGAGAGAGCGTCGGCGTCGTCATACCAACATTTAATCGACCTTCAGAAACGCTGCGGGCTGTAAATTCCGTTTTAGATCAAACGTGCCCAGTCCAACAAATTATCGTAGTAGATGATGGAAGTTCCCATGAAAGCAAGCAAGAACTTTCAAAAATGATTAAAGAATTACCAGTCCAATTGATCTCCACCAACGGATCTAAACATCCTGGAATAGCGAGAAATGTGGGAATAGAACAAATAACAACTTCTTGGGTAGCTTTTCTTGATAGCGATGATTGGTGGATAAAGGAAAAAATTGAAGTTCAACTCGAGGCAGCAAGAAGATTTAGCACTAAGGCAGTGTGCAGTAACGCAAAAATAGTCACGAATTCAGGAAGTAAAGAGATTTCTACAAATCATAAGTCGGGCTTTCTGCCAAGAAAACAATTAATCAAGCGAAACCAAATAGTGAATAGCAGCGTTTTGCTTGAAACTGAATTGTTAAAAAAAATTGGATGTGTAGATAGTCGATATTCCATGCGCGGAGCAGAAGATTACGTAACCTGGTTGATGATCTCAGATCATTCGAATTGGTTTTTATGCGGTGATGATTTAGTGAACTACCAGGAAGACTCTTATGACAGCATCAGAACTAATTATGCAGAACCGGAAATAGATTCACACATCCAAGGTTTAATTGGGTATATAGAGCGAAAAAATAAAAATAAGATATCCAAAAAAATTATTCGAAAAGTTTTGTCAAGTTTTGCAACTATTTAAGTCTTTTCTTCCATAAGAATCCCATTGCAGTTGAATTTGGATCAGGTTGCATTTCGCAGGTCCAGTTTGCAATCAAATCATATTCTGTTTTCATGAAAATATTGAATTTCTCTTCAGATAAACTCACAATCGGAAGTGCGGCTTTATATATGCTTGGAGGAACGAACTGAACTGCGAACAGGTCATCTCCGCCTGAGACAAAAGGAGTGCGATCCAAAACGATAAATTCTGGCCCTAAATCGAATATTTGTTTCATTACTTCGTAGGGGTTGGGGAGATAACAAATCGAACTTCCAAAAATCACGAGTTGTGGGATTTCTTTTAATTCGCCCAATTCATTTATAAAACCTAATTCAACATTAGAGAATTCTCCTTGACCAATTTTCACCAGCGCCTCTTGTTCCAAAATTTTCCAGGAGATTTTAATGGATTTACTGTCAAGAAAACGACGATTTTGCCAATACGTAGTTCCCAAGCCCCCGCCATAATCCAAAACAGAAATTGAATTCTTCTGGTCGGCTGACAATAGCAAGGCACTTACCAGGGGCCAGGAATAATGAGGCGAATTGAAAACCACTGAATCTCTCTCATACGGAGAAATTCCGTCTCTAACATTGCGCGCGGCTGCAGTTAGTTTCTCAATAAATTCTTGTTCTTGATACCCATCAAACCCAATACTCCTAAGGTAGATTACAGATTGGCTATAGCTTTCAAAGCCGTATACAAATCCGATTTTTTCATCCGCATGGACCAGCGACTTAATCGCAGATCTACAATATCTAACGAATTGAGTTAAATATGGTGGGAGTAGATTCTTCAGGACAACTTTCAGACGCTTCACACTCGAAGCATAGAGTAACCTGCAATGACAAACGCATACTCCTAGCTTCCTCATTCCCAATTGTCCTATAGAATTTCAAATATGGTAGCTAAAGTTGCGGTTTTGACCATTGCCACAAATAATTATAAAGATTATTGGCATGAGATGGTGAAAACGCTATTTCAAGAGGTGAACTGCGAGCTGGTTTTGCATGTAGCCACTGATGACTTGAGTATCGCTGATGGAATTCCCAAAAGATTTCGTGAGGGTAATTCAATTAAAGTTCATAAAATTCCCCCTTATGGCTGGCCAGAAGCCACACTTTTAAGATTCAAGATATATAGAGACATAATTTCAGAGATAACCCAAGACTATATTTGTTACTTGGACGCGGACATGCTTGTGTATGGTGACTTTGTAAAAATCTTGGAGCCGGATTTAAAATCCAACAATGTAATTCTCATTCAACATCCAGGTTTTTACCGGCCAAAAAAACTAAGAAAATTGAAATTCTATTCATCCGATCCGATTTGCCTGTTGAAAGATTTGAAGAAAAAAATATTAATGGGGTCGTTAGGCTCTTGGGAAACAGATCCGAGATCGGCCGCATTCGTTCCAAGACGAATGAGAAAAAATTATGTTTGCGGAGGTTTTTGGATGGGTAAAAGCACGGAGATTAAAAGACTAATATCCGAGTTAGCGATTCAAGTTGATAGGGATTTGCAAATAAATTTCACTGCTAAGTGGCACGACGAGAGTCATCTAAATCAGTGGGCAACAGTAAACAACTTCAAGTTGGCTGAATCAAGTTTTTGTTTCGATGAAACCTATGCAAACCTTGAAGGTTTAGAGCGATACATTACGGCGGTAAGAAAAAATAACAAACAAAAATTAATGTAATCGAATCGGGGGTTTCCAATGGTTCACTTTCGAGTTTTCGGAAATCAGTTTTTTAGCGATCTTCAAGCATTCGCGGAATGGAAATTTTGTAGTAAAAGAATCCCGACCGTAAAGTAACCAAGCCTCTCTAGACTGATAGGCGTAGCGCCAAACATCACATGGCTCAGGGTAAACATTCAATAATTCAACGATAGTTGCAAATGATAAACCACGGGAAAGTTCGAAAAATGTAAAACCATCGTCATAAAATATCTTTGTCAATCTAGTTTCCCAAACATGACAAAAAGAATAACGCCCGTTCCCATGCTTAATCAAATATTCCCGATTCTTGAAATAAGTTTGCAAATAATCAGATACGACAAAGAAATTTCCGCCGTCGACAACGAAAGAAATAGGAAAACTTTCCATATTTTTGTAATCATCAAATGGTGTTTGCTTTGGCATCGCTGAAACTCTGAAACCAAATCTTGAATTAAAGATTATTTGACGAGGATCTTGGCAAAATCTATCCTCAACTAAATCCAAATCCAAAGTCTGCCCCGCAGGAATTGTGTCAGATTTTACTAATATTTCAGTATTCAAATAATGTTCCTGCATAAAAGAAATATACTTTGGCTGAGTTATTATATTGTGGTTAATTAACCAAACATAATCGAGCTGTGCTCCATGATTCAAATTCCAATTCCTCCTAGAGAAGAATAAGAAGTTGAATTCAGAAAAACTCTTAAAGCTTGTTAATTTTTCAAGCTCACGTTGCGGATCGTTGCTGCAATCCATGATAACTATTCGATCAAGCTTTCGATCCAAATTTTTGATTTTCGAAATATTCTCAAGAAAAAGTTCAATTTTTTCAAAATTCGAAACTACAACGTCGAACCGAATAGTCATGAAATTAAGTCTATCTTAAAGAACAGGGCATGTTGGGTACTGGGATTTTTTCAATTACGTTATTCTTAGTAGGTGAAAATGCGTAAAAGCAATAAAATTTGTTTCAACCTAGTTGGTGGTATCGGTAACCAGCTCTTCATTTATTTCGCCGGCCAGTACGTTGAATATTTCTCTGAAAAAAAGGTATTCTACCGACATATCACGCTCTCAAAGAATGACTCAATTCACACAAGCTCAATATTAGATCTAGATATAGAAATCAATTTACTCAGGTATAGTAGAGCGCGACAAAAGTTGAATACCTTTATGTTAATGTTGGATAGGCGTATTCAGACCCTTTTAAAAAAAACTTCTTTAGCGGACGGCGTATTTCCAAGCAATAGTTATTTTCCCGAACACTATGGTTATGATGAGAACTTGTTAAGTAATATTCATAAGAAACAAATATATGGATATTTTCAAGCCGCATTTTATTATGAAAAAACCTGCCCGAATTTGAGATTTAAATTTGCCCTAAAAAATCCATCCGAACAGTTCTTAAAAGATTCGGCAGTTGCAACGTCAATATTACCAATAATGCTGCATATCAGACGTGGCGATTATGTGAAGAATCCTCAGATTGGGATTCTGTCAAGGCAATATTACGAAATGGCAATCGAAAAAGTTGAAGCACACATTGGAGAGAGACAAATTTGGGTGTTTAGCGACGATATAGACTCTGCTCGAAACCTTCTAAACTTTCTACCAGATAGTCGTTTTCGCTTTATAAATACCGGCTATTACAACAGCGACAGTGAATCATTGGCGCTCATGACAAAAGGCTTAGGTTTAATCACTTCAAACTCCACTTTTTCATATTGGGCTGGCGTTTTCAGCAAGAATGCAGACATTATTGTAGTGCCAAGCAAATGGTTTAGAGCTCAGACCGATCCGGAAGGCTTAGTCCCAGAATCCTGGACAAAGGTTAGAAGTAGTTGGGCAAACGACGAATAATATCTCGTGCAATTTTATGTGAAATTAAATTTGCCGTATCCAAAAAAATCCTGTCAGGGAAATTAAAGAATGTTTTCACAAATCGTCTAAGTTGGACATCGTTTGTCTCTCCATAAAATGAAGAGACAGTTGAGATATCTCTTAGAAAAAGTAATTGGCGTATTCCTGCATTTGGTATGCCACGATAGAAATATTCTTCATAATCCAGTTGAACATCTTTTAAATGGTTGGGATTAATCGGCAATCTTTTAAGCAGTTCAGTTTTATTTTTAATCATTAGCGCTCTGTTTCGTGCTGAAACTGAATTCGCACTTAGTGTGTAGTAGAGAAGCGTTTCGGGGACTGATCTAAGATTTCCGGCACGCGATAATCTCAACCAAAGCGATAAATCTTCAACCAGAAAATCTTCATTTAGATAACCGCCAACCGCCCATGCTGCGTCCTTGTTTATAATAGCGCTGGGGTGTGCAGTCCTTTCAGAGTTAATTAAGGATATAGAGCAAGCTAAAGGGTTTACGGGTGAATAAATAGTTCCCAAATCGCGTTTACCCTCACTCGTCATGGCATAGTCAGAGAAGACTGCTACATCGTTTGCCTGGATGGCTTCTATTTGTTTACTTAGGCGTTGAGGATCGTAGTTATCGTCTACGTCAAAGCGGGCTATCCACGTATTTGAAGATTCGCGCAAGCCTAAATTTAGAGCATTTACTAGGCCCGGTTCCGAAGAATCTATGATTCTTAAATTTGGAAGCTCTTTTTTCCACTTAAGCAACTCCCGTTTTGTGTTATCGGTAGAGTGATCATTGATGACAATAATTTCATCTGAAGAGTTTGTGTTAGAGATTATTTGAGGCATTAAACTTTCAAGATATTTTTCGCCATTTTTTACTGGCAGTAAAGCCGTAACCTTGTGGGCGCGGGCCAAATGAACCATCCTACGAGTATAATCAGCACTATGAAAATAATGAAACTTCTACCTTAAAATCATGCGAAATTCCTCTTTAAAAAATTCAATCCGTATATCTCTAACTGCATTAGACAAACCGTCAAGAATTAAGTATTTACTTGTCATTGGCTTCCAGGGAACATTAGCGTTTCTAGATTTACTTGGTGTAGCCATTCTTGGGGCAATAGGAGCGTTAGCGATAAGAGGAATTCAATCTCAGCCAGCAGGAAGCAGGGTTGGGGATTTGCTAGAGCTTACGAAACTAACGGAATTAACGTTTCAGCAGCAAGTAGCCAGCCTAGGATTAATTGCAGTGAGTCTACTCGTTTTGAAAACCTTACTGTCAATCTGGATTACTCGGAAAACATTGCACTTCCTTGCATTTAAGGGAACTCAACTTTCAGCCGAACTTTTTCATAATTGTCTTTTCAGTACTGAAAACAGAATTCTAAGAAGAAAAATTGAAGAAATTCAGTATGCGATAGGGGCAGGAGCAAACTCATTAACTGTCGGTACGTTAGGAACTTTATCAAGCCTGATATCTGACTTATTTGTCGTTGTAACTGTTGGCGTGGGGGCTTTTTTGATTGATCCAACCACAAGTTTATATGCTTTAATTTTGTTTGGATCAGTAGCATTAATTTTGTATAAATCACTTCACTTGAGGGCAAGAAATTTAGGCACCACTTTAACATCAGCTTCCATTAGTACTGATGAGTCAGTCTCTCAGGCAGTTATCGGATTTCGAGAGTTATACACAAAAAATAGTCGCCAGTATTATTCTGAAAAAGTTAGGGCAACAAGAGAGAAATTTGGTTCTGCTTACGCCGATCAAAATTTCCTCCCAAATATAAGCAAATACGTCATTGAAATAGCACTTATAGTCGGCGCGCTAACCATTGCCGCTATCCAGTTTATGCTTTATGACTCTTCCAAGGCGGCGGCCAGCTTGACGCTTTTTCTAGCCGCAGGAAGCCGCGTAGGGCCAGCATTACTGAGATTCCAACAAAATTTAGTTTCCATACAGTCTTTCACCGGATCTGCAGAACCGACATTGACTTTAATACGAGAGTTCCAAGGATTATCAAAACCCGCTTCAAAGCAGAGTGGGGTTACTGAACTTAAGTTTATAGGAGCAATAAAAGTT
>Ga0209442_1000999_pt1 | contig 16299 bp, 18 predicted proteins | sample LauGreSBDMM110DD_2_FD_187565 | JGI IMG/M metagenome (GOLD analysis project Ga0209442, IMG submission 187565) | Freshwater lake microbial communities from Lake Michigan, USA - Sp13.BD.MM110.DD (SPAdes) (version 2) | ecosystem: Environmental > Aquatic > Freshwater > Lake | place: Lake Michigan...
TCGTTACTGAAGAAGTTCCTTCGGTACGCAGCGCCGCGATCGGTATTTGGGTCAATGTTGGCTCACGTGATGAAACCCCGGCCGTTGCTGGGGCTTCTCACTTTCTAGAGCATTTACTATTTAAAGGGACCAATCGACGCAATGCGTTAGAGATCTCATCGGCCATTGAATCAGTAGGTGGTGAGATGAATGCATTTACGAGCAAGGAGTACACCTGCTACTACGCACGTGTCATTGATACTGATTTGCCCATGGCCATCGACGTAATCTCTGATCTGATTACATCATCGATTGTTACAGCCCTTGATGTTGATGCCGAACGTAAAGTGGTTCTAGAAGAGATTGCAATGCGCGATGACGATCCGAGTGATCTTGTGCATGATCTCTATGCCGAAACTTATTATGGTGATACACCCCTTGGTCGACCAATCCTGGGCACAAATGAATCAATAAAATCCATGTCCCGTAATTCAGTTTTCAATTACTATAAAAAGCGCTATCAGCCACAGGATTTAGTCGTTGCTGTTGCTGGAAACATCAAGCACAAAAAAGTAGTTGCGATGGTCGAGCAAGCATTATCACAGGATGGATTTCTTGACGTTCTCGGTGCACCGGTAATTCGCCCAAACGCACCGGTTCGAAAGAGTATTCAAAAATCTGTTGGAATTATTACTAGGCCAACGGAGCAGGCCCACATGTTTTATGGGATGGAAGGCGTTGCGCGCCACGATGATCGTCGATTTGCAATGGGAGTTTTAGCATCAGCACTAGGTGGCGGTATGTCTTCTCGTTTATTTCAAGAGATTCGTGAAAAACGTGGCCTCGCATACTCTGTCTATGCATATGCACAACAGTTTGCCGGAAGTGGGCAAATCGGCTTTTATGCCGGCTGTAACCCAAGTAAAGCCATTGAAGTTGTTGAGATTATTCGTGAAGTCCTTGCAGATGTTGCAGATAATGGAATGTCACATGAAGAAATTGAACGGGCTAAAGGCGCCGTAAGGGGTTCGTTGGTTCTGAGCCAAGAGGATTCGGGTTCACGGATGAGCAGGATTGGGAAAAATGAAATTGTCTATGGTCACGTTATGGGCTTTGATGAGATTTTAAAGGCGGTTTCAGCCGTTAACGCCTCCGAAATCAAGGAAATTGCAAGCGGGTTTCTAACAAAAACGCCTACGCTTGCACTAGTGGGACCATTTAAAAGTGAATCTAAATTTGAGAAGGTGCTTGCACGATGATTAAAGTCGGAGTTCTCGGAGCCAATGGTCGTATGGGTAGTGAGGTAGTTAAGGCTGTGTCATCAGCCCAAGGATTGGAATTAGTAGCCGCATTAGATATCGGTGACCAACTTGATAAAATTGCAACATCAGGTGCTCAGGTAGTCGTTGATTTCACAACACCCGATGCAGTCATGGGAAATCTTGAATTTCTCATCAAAGCTGGCATTAACGCCGTGGTGGGAACTACAGGCTTTGATGATAAGAAGATTGAAAAAATCCAAGCATTATTAAAGGCTCATCCAAAAGTTGGAGTTTTAATTGCACCTAACTTTGCTATAGGAGCAGTTCTCATGATGGAGTTTGCCCAAAAAGCAGCGAGTTACTTTGAATCAGCTGAAATTGTTGAACTACATCATCCCGACAAAGTTGATGCTCCGTCTGGAACGGCAGCACGAACTGCGCAGTTGATGACCGATGCTCGCAAAGCTGCAGGTCTAGCAAAGATGCCTGATGCAACAACCTCTTCTATCACTGGAGCTAGAGGTGCAATCGTGGGCGATGTTCCCGTTCATTCGGTGCGTGCTCGCGGCTTAGTTGCACATCAAGAAGTTATATTTGGTGGCCTAGGTGAAACGCTAACAATTAGACACGACTCTCTCGATCGTGCTGGCTTCATGCCTGGCGTCCTTCTTGGGGTTCGAAAGATTGTTGATAATCCTGGTCTTACACATGGCCTTGAAAAATTCATGTAACAAGATAGTAATATTGCGATGTCAAAAGAGCAGATAATTTTTTATGGCGCTGATTGGTGTGGAGATTGCCGCAGGTCCAAGCGCCTTCTTGAAGAGTTAAATGTCGAGTACACACTCATTGATACAGAAAAAACTGAAGGTGCAGCTGCCAAAGTAATGGAGATTAACGGTGGTGCCCAATCAATACCTGTGATTGTCTTCTCTGATTCAACTCATTTAACAGAGCCATCTGACAACGAGCTCAAAGCAAAACTGACTTCACTGAATCTAATCTAGATTCAACATATTACTACTCACTCAAACTACGGTTGGCCTAAATCTATCTAGAGCCAGTTATAGACCAAAGCCGATGAGATAGCTGCAGATAAAACCACGATCGGAAATGGTGCCTTCAGCAATAACGCTGTTATGGCAACTGCCAATCCAACAATTCGCTGATCAATTACCAGCGATGTTTTGTCCGTAAAGGTTTGAACCGATACCAGGGCGCTTAAAAGTGCTATTGGGATGAGCGCATTAATTCTTTGAATTTTTGGATGCGACAACCATCGCTCAGGTACTGAGTGACCAGAGTATTTAAGCGCGAATGCTATTGCGCTCGTGCCAAGGGTTGCGATCCAAAAGGTGGTCATCGGCGAAGCCCCACTGCGATAGCTATGAATGCGGTTGCGATAATTGGTAACCCTGCGGGAAGAATTGGAGTAACAGCAACTGCAAATACAGCGCAAGTTATTGCTAGTAAGCGTTCACCTTGTGAAGTAAGGCGAGGCCACACTAAACCTAAAAAGGCTGCTGGAACTGCAGAATCTAAACCGAAACTTCGCACATCTCCCATGGCTTGTGCACCCAAAGCCCCGGCAAGGGTAAATAGATTCCAAAAAATAAACACACCAAAACCTGTATACCAAAAACCCTTCTTAACGGCGTCACTGCCTCTTTGCTCTTGGCCAAGTGCAACTCCAGTGGATTCATCAATTGTGATCTGCGCTGCTACAACACGTTTGAAGCCTTTTACATGTAAACGTGGAGCCATGATTACTCCATAGAGAGCGTTACGCGTTCCTAGTAGTGAAGCTGTTGCAATGGCACTTATCGAACTTCCGCCGGCACCAATAACACCAACTACGGCAAACTGTGAAGCTCCAGAAAATGTGAGCAAAGACAATAGACAGGCCTGTAATACAGAAAAACCATTTGCAACGGCGGCTGCGCCAAATGCCACGCCATATGCCCCAACTGTGATGGAAACGCTCAATGAATCGCGCAAAGTGGGGGAGAGGCCTGTGGACACGCGGACATTCTGCCCCATAAATGCACGAGCCGAAAGGGGCAAATAGATAGGGTTAAATAATGAGTGAAATTAATGCGACCCAAGAGATTATTTATCGTGACGATGTAACTGTTGAACTAGTCAAAGCAAGTGCAAGTGATGCAGATGTCATATGGGCGGCGCGAGTTTCCACGGCTGGTGAGCAGTCCTTAGAGGAAATCGGCGAGGATCCAGCGCGCTCTGCTGGATTGATTAACTATCTTGCCCGTGAACGTCATGGCTCTCCCTTTGAGCATACTTCTATGACATTTTTTGTATCTGCACCTATTTTTGTCTTCCGTGAATTCATGCGCCACCGCATTGCTTCATATAACGAAGAAAGTGGACGCTATCGTGAATTAAATCCAGTGTTTTATATTCCATCGAAAGAGCGAAAGCTAGTTCAAGTTGGAAAAACTGGTGCCTATACTTTTGAAGATGGAACTAAAGAGCAGTTTGATATCTCTGTTAAGGCTATGAAGGATGCCTATGTAATTGCATATGAAAGCTATAAGAAAATGCTCGATGCAGGAGTAGCTCGAGAAGTTGCACGCGTTGTTCTCCCAGTCTCAACTTATTCATCGATGTATGTTTCTATGAATGCCCGCGCACTAATGAACTTCTTGTCACTTCGCACAGCGCGTGAGGGATCACATTTTCCTAGCTACCCACAACGTGAAATTGAGATGGTAGCCGAGTTGATGGAAGCCGAATTTGCGAAATTAATGCCACTTACATACGCAGCCTTTGAAAAGTCTGGACGAATCGCCCCATAGAACGGGTAGAGTTCGCCCTATGACAACGAACGCCCCATTTGGTCGACTTTTGACTGCAATGGTTACGCCATTTAAAAAAGATGGTGCGATCGATTGGGCCGGTGTTGAAAAACTTGCTGACCACCTTGTGCAAAGTGGACATGACGGAATTGTTGTCAACGGTACAACCGGTGAAGCACCCACTACCAAGTCTTCAGAAAAAGAAGAGATTATTAAAGTTGTTCGCAAAACAGTAGGAACGAAAGTAAAAGTTCTCTCCGGCGCTGGAGATAATGAAACCGAGTATTCAGTTAATCAAGCCAAACGTACTGAACAAGCAGGCGCTGACGGATTACTCGTTGTTACTCCTTACTACAACAAGCCACCACAGGCTGGAATTGAGGCGCACTTTCGCGCAGTTGCCGATGCAACCGATCTTCCAATGATGATCTATGACATTCCTGGTAGAACGGGAGTTCCCATTGAGCCTGACACAATTGTGCGTTTATCAGAGCATCCTCGTATCGTGGCCCTTAAAGATGCCAAAGGAGATGTTGCATCAACTTCATGGGTAATCAAGCGTTGTGGAATTCCTGTTTATTCAGGCGATGACATTCTTAACCTGCCGTTACTTTCAGTTGGCGCCGTTGGCTTTGTATCAGTTTGCGGTCATACAGTTGGTAGAGATTTGCGTGAACTTTTAGATTCTTGGTTCGCTGGAAATTCTGCGCGAGCATTAGAGATTCATCAAAAACTTTTGCCAGTTTATACAGGCACTTTCAGGGCTCAAGGAGCAATCCTTACAAAAGCTGCACTTAACTTAATGGGTTTGCCAGGTGGCCACACGCGTCTTCCACTCGTCGATGCAACAGATGCGCAAATTGCGCAGTTGCGTGATGATCTTCGCGCTGGTGGCGTAACAGTTAAATAATGAATCATCCTCACCCAAATTTAAATACACCTCCAAAGTTGGTTGATGGGGGCCTGCGTATTGTCGCTCTCGGTGGACTTACTGAGATCGGTCGAAATATGACCGTTTTTGAATATAAATCCAAACTTCTGATTGTTGACTGTGGAGTTTTATTTCCAGAGGATAATCAACCAGGAATTGATTTGATTTTGCCAGATTTTTCATACATTCGAGATCGCCTAGATGATGTTGTTGCAATATTTCTAACCCATGGCCATGAAGACCATATCGGAGCCGTACCTTATTTATTGCGAGAACGTGGTGATATTGCAATTTATGGTTCGGCATTAACGCTGGCTTTAATTACGGCAAAATTAAAAGAGCACCGAATCTCTCCTTTGACGCATGTTGTCAAAGAAGGTGGGGTTGAAGATATTGGACCATTTACTTTGGAGTTTGTAGCAGTTAATCACTCCATTCCAGATGCATTGGCAGTGGTAATTAATACAGGTGCAGGACGAGTGTTAGCTACAGGTGATTTTAAAATGGATCAGTTGCCACTAGATGGTCGCATCACTGATCTACGGACCTTTGCGCGCCTTGGCGAAGAAGGTGTTGATTTATTCATGGTTGATTCCACCAACGCTGATATTCCAGGGTTCACTCCATCAGAGCGAGAAATTATGCCTGCACTTAATCGTGTAATTTCATCAACTCGGCGACGAGTAATTGTTGCATCGTTTTCTTCTCACATTCACCGTGTTCAGCAGGTAATTGATATTGCCGCACTTCATGGTCGAAAAGTAGTATTTATTGGTCGTTCAATGGTTCGTAATATGAAGATTGCCGAAGAAATGGGTTACTTAAAAATTCCGGCTGACCTTGTTATTGATGCCAAAGAACTTGATCAATTCGATGACAATGTAGTTTTAATCTGCACTGGCTCACAAGGTGAACCAATGGCAGCTCTTTCTAGAATGGCCAATGGAGATCACCAGATTCGTGTGGGAGAGGGAGACACAGTAATTTTGGCATCTTCTTTGATTCCTGGAAATGAGAATTCAGTATTTCGTATTATCAATGAACTCACTCGATTTGGTGCCAAGGTCGTCCATAAAGCCAATGCAATGGTCCACGTTTCAGGCCACGCTGCAGCTGGTGAGTTGTTGTACTGCTACAACATAGTCAAACCAAAATATGTTATGCCGATTCACGGAGAGTGGCGCCATTTAAAGGCAAATGCTGAATTAGCTATTGAGTCGGGCGTTGCTCGAAGTAATACATTAATTGTTGATAACGGTGTTGTGCTTGACATGGTAAATCATGAAGTTGAAGTAGTGGGGGCCGTGCCTTGTGGCTTTGTCTTTGTAGATGGTCAAAGCATTGGTGATATAACTGAGAGCTCTTTAAAGGATCGGCGAATCCTAGGTGAAGAAGGTTTTATCTCCTGTGTAGTCGTAGTTGATTCACAGAGTGGCAAAATTGTTGCCGGTCCAGATATTCATGCACGTGGATTTAATGAAGATGAAGCAATGTTTGATGAAGTGAAACTTCGAATTGAAAAAGCACTCGAACGAGCCGTTGCTGATGGAATTAATGGAACGCATCAACTTTCACAAATTGTAAGAAAGACCATTGGTGGTTGGGTTGGCGGCGAACATCGCCGTAAGCCAATGATCGTTCCATTAGTCATTGAGGTCTAGGTAACCCCCAGTTGGGCGGCGAGCCTAGTAGGTTAGATTTTATTCAACCTTTAAGATCGCTAGTGTGGCAAAAAGAAAAAAATCTAGAAGCGCATCCAAGTCGGTAGGCGGTGCCTTCACTCGAGCAACTGCTTGGATCTGGCATTTTTTTGCAAATGCCTTAGGAAGTAGTGTTCGATTTTTAGCCCGTGGGGCAAGAGATTTAGATCCTGCCCATCAACGCGATGGCATTGCATTTTTGATTTTGATCATGGCGCTGATTGCAACTGCGGGCACTTGGTTTAACGCAGATAATATTGTTGGACGCAATGTCTATTCTGTTATCTATGGGGGCTTTGGCCGTCTAGGGATTTTAACTCCACTACTACTGATCTATTTTGCAATCAGACTCTTTCGCGTTCCCGATGATTCACGTGCAACTGGTCGAATAATAATTGGAACATTCACATTATTACTTTCTACAACTGGTTTGGCTCATCTTGTTAACGGTTCCGTAGGAACTGGTGCAACTGCGATGAGAGAAGGCGGAGGCTGGTTAGGATATGCAGTCTCAACACCACTTGTCTCTTTGATGACCTCCGTATTGGTGTATCCAATTCTGATCATTGTTCTTATCTTTGCAATTTTGGTCATTACAGCAACATCTGTTTCTGAGCTCTTGTCACGGTTTACAGGTACAAGTAAATGGCTTTGGAATAAGAGGCCAGAGCGCAAAGTGCGAGTTGAAACCGACTTTGAAATCACCGATACCCCACCATTTGAAACTCCTATAGTTGCAGCGTGGAATGAACACAGCCAAGATGATGATGATGAAGAAGAACTAGATGAAGAGTCCTTTGATGAAGAGTTCACTGTTGAAGTTCCTGTCACTCCAGTCAAAGCTGAAAATACAATAAGTCGTAGGAGGCCTGAACAGTTACTTCTAACAGCCGATAGTAATTACGAATTGCCAGCGGCAGATATTTTAAGGACTGGTCCTGCATCAAAGGTAAAGAGCAAGGCTAATGAAGCAGTTGTTGCCGCCCTTACAGAAGTGTTTTTACAGTTTGAAATTGATGCTCAAGTCACTGGATTTATGCGCGGGCCTACTGTTACGCGATATGAAGTAGAACTTGGAAATGCGGTTAAAGTTGAGCGCATCACCGCTCTTGCTAAGAATATTTCTTACGCTGTTGCAAGTAGCGATGTTCGAATACTTTCACCTATTCCTGGCAAGTCTGCAGTGGGCATCGAAATTCCAAATGCTGATCGAGAGATCGTCGCTTTGGGTGATGTCCTACGCTCAAGTGTGGCGGGCCAAGATCTGCATCCTATGTTGGTGGCCTTAGGTAAAGATGTTGAGGGTAATTTTGTTTGTGCAAATCTTGCAAAAATGCCACATTTATTAGTCGCAGGTGCAACAGGTGCGGGAAAGTCCTCAATGATTAACGCAATGATTACATCAATTTTGATGCGATCAACACCTGATGATGTTCGATTGGTTTTAATTGACCCAAAGCGCGTGGAACTCAATGCTTATGAAGGAATTCCACATTTAATCACGCCAATTATTACAAATCCAAAGAAGGCCGCAGATGCCCTGACATGGGTGGTCCGTGAGATGGATCTTCGATATGAGGATCTTTCCACTTTCGGATTTAGACATATAGATGATTTTAATAAAGCTGTAAGAGCTGGAAAAGTCGTAGTACCCGAAGGTAGCGATCGCGTAGTTGAGCCATATCCGTACTTATTAGTGATCATCGATGAGCTTGCTGATTTGATGATGGTTGCAGCCAAAGAAGTTGAAGAGTCAGTTGTTAGAATTACTCAACTTGCTCGCTCTGCGGGAATACATTTAGTTCTTGCAACTCAGCGACCTTCGGTAGATGTGGTCACAGGCTTAATTAAAGCGAACGTGCCCTCTCGACTCTCTTTTGCAACAAGTTCGTTAGCAGATAGTCGTGTAATTCTAGATACTCCTGGCGCAGAAAAATTAGTCGGACAGGGCGATGGTTTGTTTATTCCGATGGGAGCCAGTCGTGCCATACGTATTCAAGGTGCCTACGTTTCCGAACGTGAGATAGAAGCAGTTACCAATCATGTTAAGAAACAGTTAAAACCTCGTTACCGAGATGATGTAACTGCGCCGCAGAATCATCCAAAGTTAGTAGACAAAGAGATTGGTGATGATTTAGATATTCTGTGCCAAGCAGTTGAACTTGTAGTTGGTACTCAATTTGGTTCAACATCAATGTTGCAACGAAAACTTAGAATTGGATTTGCAAAAGCTGGTCGATTAATGGATTTAATGGAATCAAGAGGAATCGTAGGAGCCTCAGAGGGTTCAAAGGCCAGAACTGTTTTAATCAAAGCCGATGAGTTAGATTCTGTCCTTGCAACATTGCGAGATTACTAAGGGTTTAGATTCGCGCCTGATCGTCTTCTGATAGGGCCCACGTCCACCGAATGGAGGGTTCTTCACCCCTTTTATTCACACCAATTCATTGCCTCTAGGTTGTTCAGGCATCTAGAATTTAACTCCGGGGAAGATTTGTCACTTGATTTATAAGGATATTTGATGTCACTTGGCTCAATGATTACTAAGGCGCGCAAGGATGCCGGCTTTAGTGTTGACGATCTCTCGGATGCAACTAATATTCGTGGAAGCCTATTGCGCGAAATGGAAGCCGATCAATTCACTAATTGTGGTGGTGAAACTTATGCTCGTGGACATCTGAGGAACATTGCAAAAAAACTCAGTGTTGATGCACAACCGTTTTTAGATATTTATGAAGTTGAACAAGGACAATCAGTTCGATCTATTCAAGATCTTTGGGTTGAAAATTCACTGATGGAACAACCAGGGGAGCCTCGCAAAGTTTCGTGGAAAGTTCTTGCTGGAATTTCAATCGCATCATTATTGACCGTTGGACTAGCGCAGGTTTTATTCTCAAGTGGTTCCGAATCACCAATGCCTATGCCATCAGCAAGTACCTCAGAAAAATCTGAGCAGGAAGCTACGCCGTCAGATGGAACAAAAGTTGAGATTGTGGTTACCGCTACGAGAGCAAAAAGCTATTTATTGGTAAGTGATGAATCCGGGCAGACTCTCTTTGACGGACAAATTGCGCAGGGTGAAGAAAAAATTTATGCATCAACATCAAAGTTGACCCTTAAGCTAGGCGATGCCGGGGCGATTGATCTGAGAGTTAATGGCAAAGTGGTCCCACCAATTGGCACATCCGGTCAGGTAGTGACCGTTACTTATGGATTAGATTCCTAAAGCCCACAAACACGGTAAGATCGCGCAAATGAAGCGCACAGTTGCAGTTGTAACAATGGGATGCGCCCGCAATGAAGTTGACTCTGAGGAGTTAGCTGGACGTCTTGAAGCCGATGGTTGGACACTTGTTGCAGATGTTGAATCGGCAGAAGTTGCACTTGTAAACACCTGTGGATTCATTGAGTCTGCAAAGAAAGATTCTGTTGATGCACTTCTTGAAGCAAATTCACTCAAAGGCCATGGGGTTACACGCGCAGTTGTCGCAGTCGGTTGCATGGCCGAGCGATATGGAAAAGAGTTAGCAGAGGCTCTTCCAGAGGCAGATGCAATTTTAGGCTTTGATGACTATAAAGATATTTCAGCTCGCCTTCAGGCAATCGTTGCAGGTCAATCGCACACTGCTCATGTTCCACGTGATCGCCGTGCTCTCCTGCCCATTGCGCCAGCAGACCGTGCAACATCCAGGGAAGCCGAAGAGTTTTCAAGAAAGCGTTTAGGAACTGCCCCATGGGCACCACTTAAGATTGCATCAGGTTGTGATCGCCGGTGTTCATTCTGTGCAATTCCATATTTTCGAGGATCGTTTGTTTCGCGCAGACCAACTGAGATCATCAAGGAAGCCCAGTGGCTAGCCGAGAATGGTGTAACGGAGCTGTTCTTGGTCAGCGAAAATACAACCTCATATGGCAAGGATTTAAGTGACTTACAGTTAATGGAAAAGATTCTCCCTGAGATATCAGCGTTAGCAGGAATCGAAAGAGTGCGCCTTTCCTACCTTCAGCCAGCGGAGATGCGACCATCCTTACTCCAAGCCATGATCTCAACAGATAAAGTCGCACCATATTTTGACTTATCTTTTCAACACACCAGCCCAACGGTGTTGCGACGAATGCGACGTTTTGGTGATGCCGATAAGTTTTTGCATTTAATCAATCAAATCAGAGCCCTCTCACCAGAGGCCGGTATCCGTTCTAATTTCATTGTTGGTTTTCCGGGGGAGACCCAAGAGGATTTTGATGATTTAGCTAACTTTATTACTCATGCAAAGCTGGATGCAGTTGGCATCTTTGGATACTCTGATGAAGATAATACTGAGGCGCTCAATCATTTAGATAAAATCGATGCCGAAGTGATTGCACAACGGGTTGAAACGCTCTCCTCCCTTGCCGATGAGATGGTTTCATTGCGTGCACAGGCACGAATTGGCCAAACGGTGCGAGTCCTTATTGAAGATCAAGAGCTACAAGAGGGGCGAGCGGCTCATCAAGGACCTGAAGTTGATGGGACTACAACATTTATTGGTACAGATTTTGTTGTTGGTCAATATGTTGATGCCACTGTTATCGATTCAATGGGTGCGGATTTGGTAGCACAGCCATTATGAATATTCCAAAATTTATTACACCCAATCTGATCACGGTATTACGCGTGGCCTTTGTACCCATTGGGGCCTTTACATTGTTTAAAAATGGTGGCGATGATCCTACGTGGCAGTACATTTCATGGACGATATTTTTTATTCTAGGTCTTTCCGATATTCTAGATGGCAAGCTTGCTCGAAGTCGTGGTGCTGTCACTGAGCTGGGCAAGTTCTTAGATCCAGTTGCAGATAAATTTATGCTTGGAACCGCGATGGTTTCACTCTCTATATTGGATCGAATGCCATGGTGGATCACAGTAGTGATCTTGACCAGAGAAATAGGAGTAACAATTTTACGCTTAGCAGTTCTAAAGCGTGGAGTTATTCCTGCCAACAAGGGCGGAAAGATAAAGGCGATGATGCAATCCTTTGGAGTTGGTTTTTACGTCCTTCCACTTAGCTCATCCCTGTATTGGTTTCGAGATGGATTTATGTATATCGCAATTGTCCTTACTATCCTCACAGGTATTTATTATGTAAAATCTGCAATGTCTCCCGAAGATCCAAATTACAATAACCTTCCAAGATAGAAAAAGAAAAGAGTAGAGCGTGTTGCGATCAGATGAAAACGATGGCCTAGTTGCCCAAATCATCGATGCACTGCGTCAAAGCGGTGAAACTGTGAGTACGGCAGAGTCCATCACTGCTGGATCGATTAGTTCTACCTTGGTAGGAATTCCTGGTGCATCTGATGTATTTGTTGGCGGGTTAACTGCCTATAACGATGAAATAAAAATCTCACACCTGAAGGTGGACCATAAACTTATCAAGCAACACTCATCTGTGAGTGAGCAGGTTGTAGAGGCAATGGCTCAAGGCGCACTGCAAGTTTTTGGGACGACGTGGGCAATTGCAACAACTGGGGTCGCGGGCCCTGGTCCAGTTGGCGAGCACGTAGCCGGAACTGTTTGGGTATCTATTCGGGGGCCAATCAACCAAACAACAGAGCTGGCCCTTTCAGGTGAGCGTGAATCGGTGCGAAACGCTGCTACATCAAGCGCGATAGCCGCCTTTGCGCGTATCCTTAATACTCGAGTTTAGAAAATTAGTGAATGTGTATCTTCGTGAGGAAGGAATGACGATGGTTCTAGTACGTGATGCTGTTGGTCAAATCCTTCGTGCTGCTCGCACTTCACAAGGTCGAACTTTAAGAGATGTTGCACGTGATGCACGCGTTTCACTTGGATACTTATCAGAAGTAGAGCGTGGACAAAAAGAGGCATCTTCTGAACTACTAAGTGCAATTTGTTCTGCGCTGGGTCTTACGTTATCCGGAGTCTTTAGCGAAGTTTCTGCAGAGCTTAAGAGCCGAGAGGGTCTGTCTCTCACTGTTGTCGATGCCGCTTAATAAGTACGCCCCTCAAGTAGCAAATCATCGCCGCACTCAAATAGCAATACTTGAAGGCACAAAAGGATTAATCGCAACCGTAGGCTTGAAAAAAATGTCAATGATTGAAATTGCTGATGTATCACAGGTTTCACGTGCAACTTTATACAATCATTATCGCGATAAAGAAAGTGTTGTGCGTGCACTCTGTGAATCAGAGGCAGAACGGATAGTGGCTATAGTTCGAGAGAGCCAAACCGCTTTTGAAGCATTAGAAAAACTTTCAATAGAAGTAAGCCAAGATTTAGCGTTAGCTAATATGCGAAAAAAAGATCCAGAGAGTTTGACTCTATTTCTCTCGGCGCAAGAAGATCGGTTATGGAAAGCGTTAATGACTGCTATTTCATTGGTCATCACTAATCCAGTCTCCAGTGAACTAACGATTCGATGGTTGATTGGACAAGCGTTACATCCATTAACTCCTACCCAGTCACGCCAACAGGCAGAGGTGATTATAAACAGTGCGCATCTCTGATTTGCGTGAGCGCATAACACTCTCATTTGGCGAATCATGGGCGCCATCTTTTTCATCAGATATAGCTATATCTGAACTTGGAAGTAAGTCTGTTAACGAAGCCTTAAAAGCTGGGCTAGAGCCTGATGTGATTTGGAAGGCAGTTTGTAAAGCCCATCCCGTACAGACAGAAAAATACAGGTATTAGATATGCCAATCGAAGCCAAAGTATTTACTGAAAACGAAAAACTACCTGCTCTTGTTCTTGTGCATGGATTGGGCTCTGCAGGAAACATCTGGAACTCATTACTGCCACAACTTAAACAAGATTTCACTGTCTATACCCTTGATTTGCCAGGACATGGAGATGCTGATTTAGCCAATAACGAGGCGCTTGATCCAAAATCATTGGCCCGCTCCATTATTTCCACGATGAAGGCAAAACATAATGTCTCACAGATGCACGTTGCAGGAAATTCATTGGGTGGCTGGATCGCCTTAGAAATGGGTGCGGCGGCACCGAAAAACGTTTCGAGTGTGACTGCTCTAGCACCTGCTGGACTTTGGCATCAAGTGCCTACATCTAAGTTTCCACCAAGTTTATTGGCACGAATTCTTGCCAAAATCTCCCGTTATTTTCTGCGAATTGCATATCGTATTCCGGCTTTGAAGGCGGTTGGCTATAAAAAAATTACGCATCTATGGCGAGAGTTAAGTTTTGAATCCTGCCGGGACTCAGTTATTGCAATGGCAACTTCAAAGGGATATATGCCAACATGGAGGGGCCTACGAGGTAGAAAATTTGACTCTCAAATTGATCGATCAGTAGATGTTTCTATCGTCTTTGGAGACTATGACTTAACATTGCCAGAAAATATTGCACAGAAACGAGAAGTTGCTCCTGAGCATGCAGAATGGATTGTGGTCGAAAACTGTGCTCATGTGATCATGTGGAACTATCCAGAGTTAACAGTTGACCTGATTAAGCGCACTGCTCGTATCGCCTAAATCAGATATAGACCTCAAGTATCCAAGGCGCAGATCCACTGGCCTTAATTAACGTGCAGGCAAAGCTCTCCTTAAGAATTTGCGCTAATTGTTCTGGATCTTTTGGGACGGTTTTGGAGATCAAAAGCGCACGGACAACTTCACCTCGGGTCTTTTTAGACATATGTGTAATTGTTTTTTTGACTGATCCAACTTTCGTGTAGACCTTTATCTCGACAGTCTTTTCGATAGGGGAGGGCCATACGTTTTGATAGGTTGATGATCGGCAATCGATAATCAACTCGGCGTTATGTTGATCTAGCTGCGCACTGACTAAGGGCCGCATCTTTTTATTGTCTATTTTTTCCTTGTAGGCACGGATAACCGTCGTAGGCGAGATCGCACCATATTTGGCTGAGATGATGATGATCGATTTGGCGCCTCGGTTTTGTGCAGCTTTGGGAAGGTTGGCCCAACCGAGCCCCTGATAGAGGACACCCGTGTAGACAGAGATTGCGGGGCCTTGGAGGGGTGATTTCTTCTCGCTGGGGGGTAACAGGATCAACACGGGGCAAGTATGGTCTTTGATTAGATCGGCGACACGATCAAATTTGTCAGCGCCACCTGTTACCTTTCGAACAGATGTTCGGATAGAATTGACCTCGTTGCAAGTGATTGCAGCGCTCATCCAGAGCGGTTCCAACTTCCGCCCGCTTCTCCACACTCGTTGTGGAATTGAAGCGGTCCGTCGTTGGGTCTCCGTACCTTCTGGGCCGACACCAAACGATCTGCATAGAGCAGAACGTTCAATCGAAAGGAATGTAAGTGGCTACTGAAAAAAGCAACAAAGCAAATGAAGGTGCACAAGATAAAGCCAATAACGAACGCCAAAAAGCGTTAGACACAGCCCTAGCCCAGATCGAACGTCAATTTGGTAAAGGCTCAGTTATGAAGATGTCAGACCGCCAGAATGCAGTTATTGAAGTAATTCCAACAGGTTCGATCGCTCTAGATATTGCACTTGGTATTGGCGGACTTCCACGCGGTCGTATCGTTGAGATTTACGGACCAGAGTCATCAGGTAAGACAACTTTGACATTGCATGCAATTGCTAATGCTCAAAAAGCTGGTGGTATCTGTGCATTCATCGATGCAGAGCACGCATTTGATGCAGAGTATGCCAAGAAGCTTGGTGTTGATATTGACGCGCTACTTGTTTCACAACCTGATACGGGTGAGCAAGCACTAGAAATTATGGACATGTTAATTCGTTCAGGTGCACTAGATCTTGTCGTAGTTGACTCTGTAGCAGCCCTTGTTCCTCGCGCCGAAATTGAAGGCGAAATGGGCGATTCTCATATGGGTCTACAGGCTCGATTGATGTCACAGGCACTTCGTAAAATCACTGGAGCTCTGCATCAATCCAAGACAACTGCGATCTTTATTAACCAGTTGCGCGAAAAGATTGGCGTTTTCTTTGGCTCTCCTGAGACAACTACTGGCGGTAAGGCACTTAAGTTTTACGCCTCAGTTCGTTTAGATATTCGCCGAATTGAAACTCTTAAGGATGGTACCGAATCAGTTGGTAACCGTACTCGAGTCAAAGTTGTTAAAAACAAAATGGCTCCGCCATTTAAGCAGGCAGAGTTCGACATCATTTATGGAACAGGTATTTCACGTGAAGGCTCATTGATCGATATGGGTGTTGAGATCGGCGTAGTTAAAAAGGCCGGAGCTTGGTACACATATGAAGCCGATCAGCTGGGTCAAGGCAAGGAAAATGCCCGTGCATTCCTTCTTGATAACCCAGATCTAGCCAATGAGATTGAAGGCAAGATTCGCGGCCACTTTGTTGCCGTAGAGGTCGATCCAGAGTTGGTAGCTGCAATCGATGAAGCCACTGCAGAGGTGGATTTCTAAGCAATCATGCTTGATTACGTAAAAGTTGATCAGGATTCTGACCCTTACTCGATTGCGCACACGATTGCATTAAATGCATTAGTGGCACGTGCAAAGAGTAAGGGTGAGATTCTGGCCCACTTAAAAAAGCGTGGAATCGATCATGAAGTAGCCCAAGCAACGATTTTTCGGCTTCAAGAAGCTGGCCTAATTAATGATGCTGAATTTGCAAAGGCGT
>Ga0209442_1001003_pt1 | contig 16272 bp, 16 predicted proteins | sample LauGreSBDMM110DD_2_FD_187565 | JGI IMG/M metagenome (GOLD analysis project Ga0209442, IMG submission 187565) | Freshwater lake microbial communities from Lake Michigan, USA - Sp13.BD.MM110.DD (SPAdes) (version 2) | ecosystem: Environmental > Aquatic > Freshwater > Lake | place: Lake Michigan...
AATCTCAATGCAGCCAACAGATGGAATGATCCGTGGCGCAGAAGTTAGCGATACAGGGGCAGCGATCTCAGTTCCTGTTGGCGATGTAACAAAGGGCCATGTGTTTAACACACTTGGCGAGTCACTAGATGTGCCAACCTCTTCACTCGACATCAAAGAGCGCTGGCCAATTCACCGTGATGCACCAGCATTCGATCAGTTGGAATCAAAGACTGAGATGTTTGAAACTGGAATCAAAGTTATCGATCTACTCACACCTTATGTAAAGGGTGGAAAGATCGGTCTATTCGGTGGTGCAGGTGTAGGAAAGACAGTTTTGATCCAGGAAATGATTTACCGAGTTGCTGAAAACTTCGGTGGTGTATCTGTGTTCGCCGGTGTTGGTGAACGTACTCGTGAAGGTAACGACTTGTTCCTTGAAATGACTGAGACCGGTGTTATTAATAAGACCGCATTAGTCTTTGGTCAGATGGATGAACCACCTGGCACGCGTCTTCGCGTTGCTTTATCAGCGTTAACAATGGCTGAGTATTTCCGCGATGTTCAAAAGCAGGATGTGCTTTTGTTTATTGACAACATTTTCCGCTTTACTCAGGCAGGATCTGAAGTTTCAACACTTCTAGGTCGTATGCCATCTGCTGTGGGTTACCAGCCAACATTGGCTGATGAAATGGGTCAACTACAAGAGCGCATCACTTCAACTCGTGGTCACTCAATTACCTCAATGCAGGCAATTTATGTTCCTGCAGACGATATTACTGACCCAGCTCCTCACACGACGTTCGCGCACTTAGATGCAACAACAGTGTTGTCTCGTCCGATTTCAGAGCTTGGTATCTACCCAGCTGTGGATCCACTTGACTCAACATCACGTATTTTGGATCCACGCTATATCGGTGAGCATCACTTCCGTGTTGCAAACCGAATCAAGCAGATCTTGCAGCGTTACAAGGATCTACAAGACATCATCGCAATCCTTGGTATCGATGAACTCTCAGAAGATGACCGTGTATTGGTAGGTCGTGCCCGACGTATTCAGCGCTTCTTGTCGCAGAACACATTCGTTGCAAAGGTCTTTACAGGACTGGACGGATCATTCGTTCCTCTTTCTGAGACGATCGAAGCATTCGAAGCGTTAGCTGATGGAAAGTACGATCACATTCCAGAACAGGCATTCTTCATGTGTGGTGGCCTTGCAGATGTTGAGCGCAATGCAGCCGAACTAGCAGCAAACTTGGTGAAGTAAAAAAATGACACTTAAGGTCGAACTTGTATCTCCAACAGAGCGCGTATGGTCGGGCGAAGCTACATCAGTTTCTGCTCGCACTATCGAAGGTGACATCGGTGTTCTTACCGATCACTCACCGCTCTTTGGAGTGCTCGTCGATGGCCAGGTAAGTATTCACGCAGCCGATGGAACTACTACCAACTTTAATGTCAGTGGTGGCTTCTTATCAGTTTCTAACAACCGTGTTTCAATTCTTACTGAATCAGTAGGCTAATCACAAGTTTCGTACTACTTTTTACTGTTAGTTATTTAGATGGTGTTCGGTATTAATTATCCGAACCGTACGTGATTTTCCGCGCATGACAATTGATTGACTTAATGCGCCAAAAGGTGTGTATCTAATTCCGTGAACAAGCTCTCCATCAGTAATTCCGGTGGCAGCCAAAAACACGTCATCAGATGAAACCAGATCACGTGTTGTAAGGACTGGACCTGAATTCTTACCGTCAATATTTAGCTGGCCCTGAATGCTGCCACCTAAACAAATCATGGCTGCTGCAGTGATTACGCCTTCAGGAGTTCCACCAACTCCCATGAGTAGATCAACACCTGCATTGGGACGCGCTGTTTCAATAGCTGCTGCAACATCACCATCTTGGATTAAACGGATGCGTGCACCCGCTGCTCGAATCTCTTTAATTAATTTTTCATGTCGTGGGCGATTTAAAACTACTACAGTAATTTCACTAACTTTTAAACCCTTTGCCTTTGCAACCGCTTGTATATTCTGGGCAACAGTGGACTTTATATCGATGACGGCGGCTGCAGCTGGACCTGTAACAATTTTGTCCATGTAAAAAACTCCAGCAGGATCAAACATCGTTCCGCGAGGTGCAAGTGCAATCACACTTATTGCACCGTTCATTCCATTTGCAGTCAGCGATGTGCCATCAATTGGATCTACTGCAACATCACAAAGTGGCCCATCTTGGTTGCCGACTTCCTCCCCATTGTGGAGCATCGGGGCGTTATCTTTTTCGCCTTCACCAATAACTACAACTCCGCGCATATCCACGGTATTAATCATTTCGCGCATTGCCTTTACTGCAGCTCCATCTGCTAAATCTTTTTCACCACGACCAACCCAAGGACTTGCTGCAAGAGCGGCAGTCTCTGTAACGCGAATCAGTTCAAGTGCAAGGTTTCTATCGGGTTTTTTTGCACTCATTCTCTAACCACCTTAGCTCCTAGGCTTTGTAATTGTTCAGTAAAGTTTGGATATCCACGGTCAACATGAAAAGCCTGATCTATCGTTGTTTCACCCTCTGCCACTAATGCAGCCAATATTAAACCAGCACCTGCGCGTATGTCATGAGCTTCCACTGGTGCACCTGAAAGCTGTTTAATACCAGTAATTGAGGCGTGGTGACCGTCCACGCTTATGCGCGCACCCAATCTACTGAGTTCATTAACAAACATAAATCTTGATTCAAAGACATTCTCAGTTACTAATGAATGTCCATCTGCAATTGAATTAAGAGCAATGACCATTGGTAAAAGATCGGTTGGAAAACCTGGAAATGGCAATGTTGCAACATCAATTGACTTTGGACGATGCTCCATGCGAACACGAATTCCATCAGGAATCGATGTAATAATTGCACCAGCAGTTGCAAGCTTTTCTAGGGCAAGCTCAAGATTTTCTGGCTGGGCGCCATGAATAGAAATATCACCACCGGTCATAGTTACTGCAAATGCCCAAGTTCCAGTAATAATTCGATCAGCAATAGTCGTGTGATCGGTAGGGGAGAGCTTTTCTACTCCAGTAATTGTAATTATTGAACTACCAAGACCTTGAATTTTTGCACCCATTGAGATGAGAAATTCACCTAAATCCACGATTTCAGGTTCACGCGCGGCGTTATCAATAGTAGTTACCCCACGTGCAAGCACTGCTGCAGTCATTATGTTTTCAGTTGCTCCAACGCTTGGAAAATCTAAATCTATAGGAGCCCCAATTAATCCTTTAGGCGCTTTGGCAATAACGTATCCGTGCTCAATATGTGCACTCGCACCGAGAATTTCTAAGCCATTAATGTGAAAATCTAAACCACGTGATCCAATTGCATCTCCGCCAGGAAGTGCCACTTCTGCTTGGCCAAGTCGAGCAACAAGAGGCCCTAATACATTTATAGAGGCACGCATTTTCCTCACCAAGTCATAATCTGCTCGATGATCAGGTGTTACGGGAACATCAATAGTGATCGTGCCCGAACTGCTTTTAATGGTGCAACCTAAACGAGTCAAAAGCTCGGACATAATCTCAACATCTGCAATTGCAGGAACATTTCTAATCACGGTTTTTCCGGGTGCCAATAAAGATGCCGCCATTAACTTTAAAACCGAGTTTTTAGCCCCTGTAACGGTTACCTGGCCGTGAAGTGGCATGCCTCCAACGATACGGAAGCGGTCATGAGATGCCATGGAAGCAGTCTACTTATAGGCTAGGGCCATGGTTAATTTAACGCGCATTTATACAAAGACAGGCGACGACGGCACAACTTCTCTTGGAGACATGAGCCGAACATCAAAGAATGATCCACGCCTAGAGGCATATGCAACTGTCGATGAGGCCAATTCTACAATCGGTGTTGTCCTTGCTGCAGATGAGTTATCAGATGATGTTCGTGCGCTATTAGTTCGAATTCAAAATGACCTTTTTGATGTTGGAGCAGATCTTTGTACTCCAGTCGTTGATGCACCAGCATTTGAACCGCTACGAGTACTTGAATCACAAATTGTTTACTTAGAAGAACAGATTGATAAATACAATGCAGGATTAGAGTCACTACGATCATTTGTACTTCCATCAGGTACTACAGCAGCAGCGCACCTTCATGTGGCACGCACTGTCGTGCGTCGAGCAGAACGCTGCACTTGGGCTGCAATCCATGCATTTGGTGGAGGAGTTAATCCGCTAACAGCAAAATATCTAAATCGTTGCTCAGATCTTCTCTTTGTTTTAGCACGTGATGCAAATAAAGAAATCGGTGACCAACTTTGGGTTCCGGGAGCAAATCGCTAGATATTACTTGTGTAGATTGTCGTTGGAACAGTTTCAATTGGTAAATCACTTCGACAATCGGCCTTAAAGTTTCCGATTGAGTGAAGTGGATCTAGTAGCTCTTTGCTCACCAACAAGATTGTGGCGAACTGCTTGGGTGATGTTTTTATGTATGTAGTGCGCAGTTGACCTAAAATTTTAAGAGTTTTATCAGTGGCTGAAACTTGGCTTCTAACATCTGCTGTCACAACCCAGTAGGTGCAACCAACGGTGGATGCCACTTGTATTGCACCGCATGCGTACTTTTCGCAGACTCTTACACCATCTTCTTGGACCGCAAGTGATTTCTCTAAACTTGCATCAGAATTAGCAAGCCCCTTAAGTGCAATAAATGTAGGAATTTTTGCAAAGGTGCTGCCATTACTACTGACTTTGAATCCCTTTGGAGGCCAAATTGGTGAGGGAGATGGTCCAATTTTTGATGTTGCTTTTGGCTTTGGCTTCTTCTTAACCTTTGGTTTAGCAGTCGGCTTTTTCGTTACCTTTGGCTTAGTTGTTGGTTTTTTACTAACTGTTGGCTTAGCTGTTGGTTTTTTACTAACTGTTGGCTTAGCTGTTGGTTTTTTACTAACCGTTGGCTTAGTTGTTGGCTTCTTTGAAGGAGAAGGCGCAGAAGAAGTGGCTGCATTAGAAATCGTCGATGCGGTCGAAGTTGTCAGCGAAAGAACAAGAATTGCAATGAGTATGCGCTTAATCACGATCCCACTTGAATTTTCTGACTGAGAAAAAGATTCCAATTGCTAACCACACCATTAAAATTATAAATGTTCTTCCAATCTCCCAAGACTGCGCAACCTCTTCTGCCGCAAAAGAATCTGGTAGAAAAACTGATCGCATGCCCTGAGTCAACCATTTCAGAGGAAAGATTGCAGCAACTTGCTGCATCCAACTTGGTAATTGGGTAAATACAAAGAAAACACCACTGAAAAACTGAAGGATAATAACAATTGGAGAGACCACTGCAGATGCACCCCTGCCAGATTTTGGAACTATGGAAAAGGCAATCCCAAGTGCAGTTGAACAGGCACTTCCTAAAATTACCAACCAGGTAAAAGTTATCCACTTATTAATATCGGTAGGCATCTCTAACCCAAAAAATACAACCCCAAAGCCCAAAAGCATAAGTATCTGCACAGCCATACTTGCAAAAATTAGAATTGCTTTTCCAATGAAGTAACTTGATGCAGGCATCGGAGTGCCTCTAAGGCGCTTGAGAGCGCCCACATCTCTTTCCATTGGAATTGTGATTGCTAAGGCTTGAAAGCCTGTATTAACCAGCCCTGAAGCAATCATTCCCGCTACGAAGTACTGGGAAAAGGTTACTCCTGGAGCGATCGTATTTTGAAAAACCGATCCAAAGATCACCAATAAGATAACAGGGAAAAATAAGGTGAATACTACGGATTCTCTCTGACGTGAAAATTGTTTAATCTCTAAACTTCCACGGCGAAGCCCAATTTTTAGGGCGCTAGGAATCTTATTCATTTGGTTTCCCGATCATCTCGAGGTAGATATCTTCCAATGATGGCCGCGTAACAATTAACTCAGGGATTTCTCCGCCGAACTGTGCAGAAAGTTTTGAAACCAAAGCTGTTGGATTATCAGTTTTTTCTACCTTTACCTGTGCTCCATCACGCCATTGAACACTTGCTTGCGCTGTTGAACGTCCACCTAGCTCTGAAGGGGTAGAGATTTCAACAATGAGGCCGTGGTTGATAACAGCTACTCGATCAGCAAGTGCTTGGGCTTCATCTAAATAATGAGTTGTTAAAAGTATTGTTGTTCCATCACTTCGAAGTTGTTGAATGAGCGACCAGAAGGCACGGCGAGCCTGTGGATCAAAGCCTGTTGTTGGTTCATCCAAAAATAGAAGCTCTGGATTTCCGATAATTCCAAGTGCCACATCTAATCGGCGGCGTTGGCCACCAGATAATGTGCGAATAAGTGCACCTTGTTTTTCAACTAGCCCAACGCTGTGAATGACTTCTTGAACATCTAATGGATTCGAGTAGTAACCGCTGAAATGTTCAATAGTTTCACCGACACTTAGGTCACCAGCATCTGCAGAGTTTTGTAAAACAATTCCGATGCGATTTCGCCATATTCGAGATTCTTGACCATTAATTTGTGGATCAACACCTAGGACGCTCACTGATCCTGAGTCTCGCGTACGGAATCCTTCAAGAATTTCTACCGTTGTTGTCTTACCCGCACCATTTGGCCCAAGAAGAGAGAAAATCTCTCCTTGTTCGATCTCAAGGTCAAGTCCACGAACTGCTTGTAGATCACCATAGCTTTTCTTAAGGCCTTTAACTTCGATGAGGCTCATGGCGCTACTTTACTATGCGAAAATACTCTTGTGAGCCCCCGTAGAAACTATCCAAAAAAGCGAGAAAAGCCTGTGGAGCCTCGTGAAATTAATATCGCCTCTACGGGTGAGAGCAAAGAAGATCACAAAGATGGAACATATATTGTTCGTCGATTAACTGGTTCGGGATCCACTAAGCCATATCGATGTCCAGGCTGTGATCAACTTATTCCACTGGCCACGCCACACATAGTTGCTTGGCTTGAATATGATGAAGATGGTCGCCGCCATTGGCACAACACATGTTGGGCTAAAAAAGACAATCGCCGTCCAAATACTGAACGAACAAGAAATGCTCCAAAGTTTTAAATCAAATTATTTTCAGAATTAAATTAAGTTAGCCTAATCTTCCCTTTAGCAACTTAGTAGCTTTTATTACTAGCCGATCATCTTTTGCGCGACGCTTAAAACTCAAAAAGTTGATAGGAAGATTAAATCGAGTTCGAACCACTGTGCGCGCATATGTGTACTCCAATAACCCTTCAGGTCCATGAACTCTTCCATAGCCGCTGTCTTTTACTCCACCAAATGGGACTGCTGCGATTGCAGCAAATGAGAATGTTGAATTAATGGCGACCATTCCGCAATGAAGTTGTGAAGCGATTCTCTTGCCTTGGCGCTTTGACCAAACATTTGCTCCTAGTCCATAGCTTGAAGAGTTTGAAAGCTCAATCGCCTGTTGCATATTTTCAACTGTGTTGATGATAATTATCGGACCAAAGCTTTCCTCCCGAACCGCCTTTGAACTCTCGGGCACATTAACCAAAATTACTGGTTGGACAAAAGGTGCTTGAACTGACTTCGCGCTTCCATAGGCAAATTTTCCACCATCTTTAATGGCAGCCTTTATGTGTGAGGCGATGATGTTTATTTGAGATGGCATGGTCACAGGTCCATAGTTTCCTTCACCAGGAGCGCCAGCGTTTATAGTCTTTGCCAGTTCAACAGCCTTAGTAATAAATGCGGAAGCAACTTTTTTATCAACATAAACTCTCTCGGCGCCAATGCAAGACTGTCCAGAGTTGGCCATTGCAGACCAAATCGTTGCATCAACTGCTCGATCTATGTTTGCATCAGATGCCACGATCACGGGATCTTTTCCGCCACACTCTAAAACCACAGGAACCATATTTGCAGCACAAGCAGCGGCTACTAATTTTGCAGTCTTAGTTGATCCCGTAAAGGAAAGTTTGTCGATCGCACTATTACATAGCCCAGCACCTGTTTGACCAAAGCCAGTGATCGTTGTGAAGATGTCAGCAAATGGAGCGACGGTGCTAAAACTTTCTTCTAACCAAACACCAACTCCAGGTGTGAACTCACTTGGCTTGAAAACGACCGTGTTGCCAGCTGCCAATGCATATGCAATTGAACCAACAGGTGTAAATATTGGATAGTTCCACGGTCCAATTACCCCAACTACACCCACTGGTGAGCGTTCGACGGTAGCGGACATGTTGGCCATCAACGCGCCAGGTGCACGGTGAGAGGTTCGCATTATCTCTTCTGCATGACGGGCCGCCCAACTAATTTGGTTAACAGCGATGCTCACTTCTAATCTTGCATCGCTAAGGGGTTTGCCTGTTTCCAGAGAGACAATTGATGCCGCCTGTTCAATATTTTTAATTATGTAACTACTCCATGCCAGCAAAGTTTTTTTCCGACCACTAAACCCAAGCCTGACCCAGTTAGAAGATGCATTACGAGCATGAGCTACAACTTGATCTATTTCTTTTTCCAATTGGATTGGATATGTTCCTATAACTTCATTGGTAACTGGGTTATGGGAGTTAAATGATTTGGCCATGTATATAAGCCTAGCCTCCTGCAGATAGAATCTGAAGTATGAAAATGAGAGTTGGTCCTGGCTCCATCTATCCATCAGTTAGAACCCCATTTCACGTTACTACCAGCGATGGTGTTGTTTTGATTGGTGAAGTTGCAGCCCCCTTGCAAAAGTCCAAAGGCGCAATTCTATGTTTGCATCCTCTTCCTACGGCAGGTGGAATGATGGATAGTCATATATTAAAAAAAGCAGCAAATCGTTTGCCTGCAATGGCCGATCTAACCGTGGTCCGCTTCAATACACGGGGAACATCTAGTGAGGCCGGAGCAAGCAGCGGTGCCTTTGATAATGGAATTGCCGAAGGCAACGATGTAGAAGCGATGTTGAACTATTGCTTTGATGATTTAAAGTTAGAAAACCTTTGGGTCGTTGGGTGGTCCTTTGGTACTGACTTGGCACTCCAACATGCAAAAGATCCACGGCATAAAGGGTTGATCCTTCTGAGCCCACCACTTCGAACAACAACAGATCAACAACTTCAATATTGGAACAGTGATTTAAGGCCAATTACCGCCCTTGTCCCAGAGTTAGATGACTATTTAAAGCCAGATGAGGCACGTATTAGATTTTCCATCGTTCCAACCATAAAGATAATCGCCGTCGATGAGGCCAAACACCTTTGGTTGGGGGAGCCTTCAGTGCACAGAGTTTTATCTGAAATCACTTCAATTGTTACTGGTCAGGTGACGAAACTTCCTCTTGAATTTTAGGCTTTATTTGCCCGAGGAATTACAACTTCATCCAAAATTAAAATTATTGACGCAGCTACGGGAACGGCAAGCAATCCACCCACTAAGCCCAAAAGTGAAGATCCAATCAAAGCTGCGATAATAGTTACCGCACCAGGCACAGAAAGTGTCCGCTTCATTATTCTTGGCGTCACAACGTAGTTTTCAATTTGAACGTAAAGAACGTAAGCGACAAAGGCTATGAGGCCGACTAAAGGTGATTGAGTTAGCGCAATCAAGGAAACAACACCTGCACCAATAAAGTGACCGATAAGTGGAATAAGAGCTACAACAAAGACAATCATGCCGATAGCAATTGGAGAAGGCATTCCTAAAATCGTAGCCAAGAGAAGCACAAAAACCCCGGCCATTGCAGCAATCAAAATTTGACTACCAACAAATAGACCAACCCGTTCGATGATCGCCTCTGTTAACTTTCCAACTCTTTCTCGGCGTGATGCTGGTACTAAGGAAAGTCCTAGGGAAACGGCCTGTGGAAGTGATGTGATGAAATAAAGAGTAAGAACTAAAATAGTAAGAGCGGTGAAGAATCCTGAGAGAATTGACTGACCAACACCAATTACCCCACCAAAAGTTGAGATTAACAAATTTCCATCAGAAGTCACTGAGTTTAATCTGGACTGTAATGTGTCAATTAAGCCAAACTGATCATTGAGATTATTGATAGTCCCATTTTTCATAAGATCATCAAGTAATTGTGGTGCATTCTCAATGAGATTTGTTCCTTGGCTAACGATCGGAGGCACCACTACGAAAGCAAAAAATACAACAAAGACAATGACAGTAGAGAAAATTACTGCCACAGCAGAACCTCGCGAAAGCTTGCGTCGACGCAAGGCCTCTACAGCGGGGTTTAACCCTGTGGCTAAGAAAAGCGAGATTAGAATCAGGACAAATATTTGACTGACGCTCTCAAGTGCACGCAATAAAATAATTGCAGTCAAAACACCCAATGTTGCGATGAAACCAAAGTAAAAAGGCTGTGTTGTATTTATTGGCAGCCCAGATACACCAAAATCAGAGGTTCTCTTTTTAGGTTTTGACACCCTTGCTGCAGCTTTTTTAATTCTCTTTATAGTTGCCATAGCCTTATTCTAAAGTGTGTAAGCGTTACTTTGGTGGTTAAGAATGATGTTTGCAGGTTAATTAACATGATCGATAGGATTGTTATATGAGTTTGCCACCTAACTTCGGGCAGGCCTTTGATTTGAGTTCATTGACTAAGCCAAAGGCTGATCCAGAGCTGCCCTTGCCGGGCCTAGAAGTAACGGTCGAGAACTTAAACTCTAGTATTTTGCCCTTATCGCTAGTGCGGCCTGTGATTGTTTTAATGTGGTCGCCCAGAAGTATTGAGTCTCAAGAGATGATCACCACCCTTGGAAAGTTGGAGAGTGAGTACCAAGCTAAGTGGAGCCTAGCGCGAGTAAACATCGATACGCATCCAGAGATCGCTCAAGCTTTCCAGACGAAAAATGTTCCATATGCTGTTGCAATAATTGCAGAACAGATGGTTCCCTTGTTTGAACAAGCATATCCAGAGGCCCAAATTCGTCTTGTGATTGATAAAGTTTTAACACTTTCATCACAACAAGGAGTAGGTGAAGCACCTGTCGAGCAGATTGAACCAGAAGAAGATGAAGCTCTTCAGGCTTTAGAATCAGGAAACTATCCGGCCGCAGAATCAGCTTATAAAAAGTGGTTAGCTAGAAAACCCAATGAAAGCTTGGCCAAACTTGGCTTAGCTCAAACTCAACTTTTGATTCGAACCGAAGGCCTTGACCTCAATAAGATAGTTGAAGAGTCGAAAAAATCTCCTACAGACTTTGAGCTTCAACTAAAGGCCGCAGATGTTGAAATAGTAAATGGCGGAGTAGAGGCTGCTTTCTTAAGATTACTCACTCTGATTAAGGCATCCAACGGTGATGAAAAAAATAGAGCAAAGACCCATCTACTTAATTTATTTGCATTGGTAGATCAGGCTGATCCACGGTTGATATCTGCTCGAAAAGAATTAGCGAGCTCAATTTTTTAATGTTGAGTCAACAACAGGAGCTTAAGTTTTTAAAGTCACTTTTCTTTTTATTCGGTTTTTTAATCATGTCTTGGGCGCCTCGATTATCAGAGGTCAAAGCAAATTTAGGTCTATCCAATGGTGAATTTGGTTCCCTGATAAGTACAGCTGCGATCGGATCCTTCATAAGTTTGATGACTGTGGGCCACCTAGTCCACAAGTATGGTGTCAAAGTTATCTTGCAAATCTCAGCACTCGTGCTGGCAATATCACTTCTAACTATGGTTCATACGAGTTCAACTTTTATCTTCCTCATTGCAAATATTATTTGGGGAAGTGCGATTTCTGGCTTTCATATCTCAATTAACTCCCAAGGCTTTAGTTTTCAGGATCGAACACATAGGAGTGTGATCACAGTTCTGAGTGGGGCGTGGAGTTTTGGAGCATTAGTAACATCAATCATTGCAGGCCTATTAGTTGGAAATATCTCACTCACTACGCATATTACAGTTCTTACGATCATTACATTTGCTGGAATGCTCTATGCGATTTCTTCAATTTCTCAAACCTTGGTTAAAGCAAATCTTAACCCCGAAAAGGAGTATGGTTTTTCAGATTTGTTCAAAGGATTTGAAATTCAATTTGCAGTTTCTGCAGGTTTAATCTCCTCATTAATGCTTGAATATGCGGTTGGAGATTGGGCTTCAATTTTTCTCAGTGAAGATATGGGGATAAAAACTGGAATAAATACATTGCCATATATTCTTTTCTCAGTTGCGATGATTGTTGGAAGGCTAAATATCCATCGACTTCTTGAAAATAACTCGATTATTAAAATGTCAAAGATTGCTTCAATGACTGCTGGTTTAGCATTCTTAGCTTCTATCTTTCTTGCAGATTATTTCAGTGAAAAAAGCCAGCTCACGGTAATAGTCGTTTTATGCATTGGATTTACATTTGCAGGACTTGGCTCATCCTTCCTTGCACCATCTTTTATGAATGCGGCAAATACACGGTCAAAATATCCATCTGCAGTTGTCATGGGACAAATAGGAGTAACAAATATTATTTTAGCTTTTGTTTTGCGCTGGATAATTGCATGGACGGCGGAATTAACTTCACTAACGATTGCTTTGGCAATTCCAGCTGTAATGCTTCTAACAGTTCCATTTTTTACTAAGGTTTTGAAGAAAGATTAATTAACCAGATCCTTCAGTATTTCCAGCATCTGCAGCTGTTACGTCGTGAATTTTATATTTTTCCATCGCCTTTGTCAGTACTCGCTTCTTAATCTTGCCAGATTCGACTAGCTGTTGCAGAACTGCAACGGCAATTGACTCGGCATCGACTTTAAAGTGTCTACGTAAGGCCCCTCTTGTATCTGATAATCCAAAACCATCAGTTCCTAGAGAGTAAAAAGGTTGTTTTACCCAAGGTGAAATCTGATCCTGTACGGCGCGCATGTAGTCACTGACGGCAATAACTGGTCCCTTTGCATCTTCTAACTTTGTTGTGATGTATGCCTGTTGCAGATCATTAGGGTTCAACAAATTATGCCGATCAGTAGCTAACCCATCACGGCGAAGTTCATTCCAGGATGTAACCGACCAAACCGATGCCTTAACGCCCCAATCATCATTGAGCAGTTGCTGGGCCTTAAGAGCCCAATTGACGCCAACTCCAGAGGCTAAAATCTGTGCGCTCTTTTTACGAGAACTCTTTGCAGGTGAGTACAGATAAATACCTTTGAGCAGACCGTCAACATCTAAATTCTCGGGTTCGGCAGGTTGGATATAAGGCTCGTTATAGACAGTGAGATAGTAGAAAATATTCTCACTATTCTCGCCATACATTCTTCGTAGTCCATCTTTAACAATATGTCCTAGCTCAAATGCATATGCTGGATCATATGCAACTACTGCTGGATTAGTTGCTGCAAGTAGTAGTGAGTGACCATCTTCGTGCTGCAAGCCTTCGCCATTGAGTGTTGTCCGCCCAGCAGTTGCACCAATTACAAATCCACGAACTAGTTGGTCTGCAGCTGCCCAGAAACCATCTCCAGTTCGCTGGAAACCAAACATTGAGTAGAAGATATACATCGGAATCATCGGTTCATCATGTGTTGAGTAAGAAGAGCCCACTGCAGTAAAGGAGGCAACTGAGCCAGCCTCATTAATTCCTTCATGCAAAATAACACCAGAGATTGACTCTTTATAAGAAAGCATCAGTTCACGATCAACGGCCGTGTATTTTTGTCCGTGAGGTGAGTAGATTTTCAGTGAAGGAAACAAGGAATCTAGACCAAAGGTGCGTGCCTCATCCGGAATAATTGGAACAATTCGAGATCCCAACCCTGGATCCTTCACAAGATCTTTTAACATACGAACAAATGCCATAGTCGTTGCAATCTCTTGCTGTCCAGAGCCTCGTTTTACTGATTCATAAACGCTCTCATTTGGAAGTGTGAGTGGTCGAGATATTGAGCAACGACGTGGAATTGAGCCACCAAGTTCTGCTCTTCGCTCTGCAACATACTTAGCCTCAGGTGAATCTGGGGCTGGCAGGTAATACGGTGGCAAGTATTTATCTAACTTCGAATCTGGAATATCTAGGTGCAAGGTATCTCTAAACATCTGAATATCTTCTAGAGTCATCTTTTTCATTTGATGTGTGGAGTTGCGACCTTCAAAGTGAGAGCCAAGCGTCCAACCCTTAACAGTCTTTGCCAAAATAACCGTTGGGCGGCCATTTTTTTGAGTCGCAGCTGTGTATGCGGCAAATAATTTTCGATAATCGTGGCCACCGCGTTTAAGGTTCCAGATCTGATCATCGCTCCAGTCGGCAACTAATGCAGCCGTGCGTGGATCTTTTCCAAAGAAATTCTCCCGCACATACTTACCTGATTCGGCCTTAAATGTTTGATAATCACCATCAAGGGTCTCGTTCATTATCTTAACAAGAGCACCTTCTCGATCTTTAGCCAGCAGAGGATCCCAGCCGCGGCCCCAAACAACTTTAATAACATTCCAACCAGCACCACCAAAGATTGCTTCGAGCTCTTGAATGATTTTTCCATTACCGCGAACAGGTCCATCAAGACGTTGTAAATTACAGTTGACGACAAAAGTTAAGTTATCTAATTTCTCTCTAGTTGCAAGTCCAATTGCGCCCAAAGTATCAACTTCATCTACTTCACCATCTCCGAGAAATGCCCAAACATTTTGATCACTTGTATCTTTTATTCCGCGGTTATGTAAATAACGGTTATAGCGCGCTTGATAAATAGCATTGAGTGGACCAATTCCCATAGACACAGTTGGGAACTGCCAAAAATCTGGCATCAATCGAGGATGAGGGTATGAGGAGAGTCCGCCTCCAGGATGTGAAAGTTCTTGGCGGAAACCATCTAATTGGTTTTCAGTTAAGCGTCCTTCGAGAAATGCTCGTGCATACATTCCAGGGCTTGCATGTCCTTGGAAGAAAATTTGATCTCCACCGCCAGCGTGATCTTGTCCACGGAAAAAGTGGTTAAAACCAACTTCATACAATGCAGCAGATGATGCATACGTTGAAATATGTCCACCAACACCAACTCCTGGACGTTGTGCACGGTGAACCAACATCGCAGCGTTCCAGCGATTAATTCGGCGAATCTTGCGCTCTAAATCTTCATCACCAGGAAAAGGTGCTTCATGTTCTGGTGAAATAGTGTTGATGTAATCAGAAGTGCGAAGAGCAGATATACCAACATTTTGTTCACGAGCATGTTGTAAAAGATTGAGCATCAAGTAACGCGCACGCACTGGCCCGGCCGCTTTTAATGCCGCATCAAAGGATGCGCGCCATTCGGCAGACTCAGAGGGATCGGTATCCACCAGCTGATCAATATTTAGATCGGGCGCCTCGAAGTTTTCGCTCATGTGCCCATTCTCGCGCGTATTGGCCTGTAAGTGGAAATTGAAGGGGCCAAAAATTAGGCCAGTTCCCCCCTTGCGCTTATCGGGCGCATTGTGTGGACTTATCCCGTGCCAACACGGATGGGATTAGCCAAAGGTGACCTTGTACTTGAGGTCGGCTTCGATAGTGATTGTGATTCCACACTTCGAGACGAAATCCGTGCAATTACAGAGACTGCCTTCATTGAAAACTCCACAACCGATGTCGTAGATGCCGTGATCATATGGTGGCGAGATGGTGATGGTGATTTAGTTGATGAATTGATGGATGCGATCACTTATCTTTCCGAGAATGGCTCGATCTGGGTTTTAACACCAAAAGTTGGTCGGGATGGTCACGTAGAGCCAAGTGATATTCAAGATGCTGCACCAACATCGGGATTGAGTCAGACATCAACTATTGCGCTCGCAAAAGATTGGACCGCAACACGTCTAGTGGCACGCAAATCAGTTAAGCGCTAAGTTTGTCCAATGACATTATCAATTGGACAAGCAGCCCCTGATTTTGAAATACCAAATCAGCATGGCGAAAAAATTACTCTCTCATCATTTAAGGGCAAGAAGAACGTGCTACTGATGTTCTATCCATTTTCATTCACCGGTACGTGCACAGAAGAACTATGCGCACTGCGTGATGATCTTTCAGTATTTCAAAATGATGACTTACAGGTAATCGCAGTTTCCTGTGATTCACCGTATGTACAACGTATGTTCTCTGAAAAAGAAGGGTATCAATTCCCTGTTCTTTCAGATTTCTGGCCACATGGCGCTGTTGCAAAAACATACGGAGTATTTGAAGAATCAAAAGGCTGCGCACTTCGCGGAAGTTTTTTGATCGACAAAGCAGGCGTTCTGCGATGGGAAGTAAAAAATGGTTGGGCAGCGCGTGAGAACGCTGATTACAAGGCAGCTATCGCATCTCTATAAGCACGATTTAGTAGTTTGTGGGCGCGTAAGTTAAGATTCGAACCTGCAATACCGGGTGGCTAG
>Ga0209442_1001007_pt1 | contig 16255 bp, 4 predicted proteins | sample LauGreSBDMM110DD_2_FD_187565 | JGI IMG/M metagenome (GOLD analysis project Ga0209442, IMG submission 187565) | Freshwater lake microbial communities from Lake Michigan, USA - Sp13.BD.MM110.DD (SPAdes) (version 2) | ecosystem: Environmental > Aquatic > Freshwater > Lake | place: Lake Michigan, USA...
AACCAACATAGGCCCCCATTGAATGACCCACAATAATGAACTTTTGGATGTCAAGATGCACAAGCACTTTTTGAACTTCCTGAGCCATCGCATGAATAGAAGGGTTTTGATCCAGAAGTCCGGATTTGCCATGTCCGGGTAAATCTATAAAAAGAGAGGTGATTGGCAATTCGGAAAGTGGTAGCGCTTCCCACATGGAAGATGATTCCAAAAACCCATGTAAGAAAACCCAAACAGGGCCTTCTCCTTGAATTTGATAATGAAGCATAAAAACTAGGCGTTCATCAAAGCTTCAATTTCTTCTGCCTCGATTGGAATATTGCCCATTAAGTTGAAAGGTGCGCCACTAGCCTGAACCACGACGTCGTCTTCTAGGCGAATGCCCAAACCTTCTGCAGGAATATAAATACCAGGTTCAACTGTAAATACCATATTGGCAGCAATTGGCTCATGCCACAAACCTACATCGTGGGTGTCTAGGCCCAAGAAATGTGAGGTACCGTGCATGAAGTACTTTTTGTAGGCTGGCCAAGCAGGGTCTTGATTTTTGATATCGTCCATAGTGATCAAGCCTAAATTGACCAATTGTTCTTCCATTAAAAGACCTACTTGCTTGTGGTATTCAGCCATGATGGTGCCCGGAACCAGCAACTTGGTCGCTTCATTTTTCACATGAAGAACGGCATTGTAAACCGCTTTTTGACGTGCAGTAAAACGGCCATTTACTGGAATACAACGCGTGAGGTCTGAACTATAGTTGGCGTATTCCGCACCTACATCGAGTAATATGACATCGCCATCTTGACACTGCTGGTTGTTTTCAATGTAATGTAAAACACAGGCGTTTTTTCCAGAAGCAACAATTGGTGTATAGGCAAAACCTTTTGAGCGCTTGCGTAAAAATTCATGAGCCAATTCGGCCTCAATTTCGTATTCCCAAACACCTGGTTTGATGAAGCCCAACAATCTGCGGACACCTGCTTCGGTAATATTGCAGGCCGTTTGCATGAGCTCAAGCTCAATTTGATGTTTGATCGAGCGGATTTTATGCATGATAGGCGCAGCCTTATGAACTTGGTGCGCAGGGTAGTCTTGCTTGACTTGTTTGATGAAGCGGTCTTCGCGGGTTTCAACTTCAGTATTGGCACGAAGGTGCTCATTGGTGTTCAAGTACATGCCTTGCGCCTCTGCCATGAGCTGCTTAAAAATCGTAGGGAATTGCTGTAGCCAATAAACGGTCTGAATACCAGAAGTTTCAAACGCTGTTTGTTTGGTGAGTTTTTCACCTTCCCAAATGGCAATTAGTTCTGAAGTTTCTTTTAAAAAGAGTACTTCTCGGTGAGCTGGGTTGCTGGCATTCGGAAACAAAACTAAAATTGATTCTTCTTGATCCACACCAGAGAGATACAGAATGTCGCGGTGCTGAGCAAAAGGCAGGGTGCTGTCTGCTGATACCGGATAAATATCGTTGGAATTAAAAACAGCCAAAGTATTTGCAGCCATCTGGGCCGTAAAATTTTGGCGATTATTAATGTATAATGCTTTGTCGATGCGATCGTATTTCATAAGGCGTGTTTGTAGTAAAATTAAGGGTTCTCTTTGAACCAACTGGAGTATAACACATAATTATTGGCAATGCGTTGCACCTCACCGGCAAATAATTCTGGGGTGAGGGTTTTGATCTTTTTGGCAGGAATTCCTGCGTAGATACTCCAAGATTCTACGCGAGTACCCTCAGTGAGTACGGCACCAGCTGCCACTATGGAGTTGGTTTCGATGTAACAGTTGTCCATGACGATAGAACCCATGCCAATGAGGACGTTGTCTTCTATGGTGCAGCCATGTACCAAAGCGTTATGGCCAATGGAAACATTGTTTCCGATATTTAATTTAGTTTTTTCATAAGTGCAGTGCAACACCGCGCCGTCTTGGATATTGACTTTATTGCCCATCCGAATGGAATTGACATCGCCTCTGACGACAGCTGAAAACCACACCGAACATTGTTCGCCCATGATGACGTCACCTACTACAGTGGCATTTTCTGCCAAGAAACAATCGGGGCCAATTTGAGGAGTCATTCCTCTGCAAGCTTTGATAAGTGCCATGAAACAAAAGTACTAAAAGCCCTTGTAACTTAAAACGCAAACTTTCGTATAAACCGCGTTCTTATTTCTATTCATGAAGCGTCTTTTTCAAAGCAAGTGGTTTAAAATTCCCTACAATGTTGCACTTTATGGTTTTGCCGGCTATGGCGTCATCTTAGTAGGCATCTATTTTGCGCTGAAACTCAGGCTCACCGATGACAAAGGCTTAGTTGACAACAACAACCGCTATTTCCAAGAAATGCATGACAAATACAACCAAAACTTCAAAGTAGATAGCGCTTCTTTGGTCAAGTATAGAAATGAAATCTTGCAACGCATCAATCTTGTCAATGAGTATTACCCAAAAAATGCACGCACTATTCTAGACGCATGGGCACAGTCAAAGAGCGAAAAAATTGCTTTTCAGATGTTGGCTGCTGTCGATCTGAAACTCAATGACAATAAAAGTTATCAAAGAAGGCTGCGTGAAATACTTTCCAAAAGCAACAATCAGAACATGGCCAAAGGCGGAAATGCTTTTGAATGGATGAATTTCATAGAGTGGTCTTATTTCAAGGAAGCAGTTGCAAAAGACAAAAAGTACATTGACTCGGCTGCGGCAGCTTGCGGGGTTGAACCCCGAATGATTGTTGCGTGTTTGGTGGGCGAACAAGTGCGTCTTTTTAATTCAAGAAGAGAGCGCTTTAAAGATTTAGTGGCCCCGTTGAAAACTTTGGCGCTTGAAACCAATATGTCTTTTGGGGTAACGGGCATCAAGGAACAAACTGCTCGTAACATTGAAAACTACCTTCATGACGCGTCAAGCCCATTTTATTGTGGGGCAAAGTATGAGCACATTCTTGACTACGATTCTACACGCAACTACAACAATGCGCACAACGACACGCTAAGTTTGAGGGTAAAGCGTTTGGTACAATACAATGACCATTACTATTCTTACCTCTACGCTGGTATTTTTATTCGTCAAATTGCCACGCAATGGCAAAAAGCAGGCTACCCAATTGATGACCGACCAGAAATCTTAGCTTCTATATTCAACCTGGGCTACAACAAATCCAAGCCAAAAAAATACCCATCCGTGGGTGGCAGCAACTTCATGATTCGAGACCAAGAATATACCTTCGGTGGTGTAGCCTACGACTTCTACTATTCAGGCGAATTACTAGAAGAATTCCCGTATGCAACGGAGAAGATCAGTTGGTTCAACGAACAGATTTTGTTTTAATTATTGCTTCAATAGTTATTTTATTGTAGCCTATTTTTTTAGAAATTTGATCAATACTCAATTTTTCGTTAAAATAGTATTCCTTAATTAAATCATATTTTATTTTTTTTATCAAATCAATTGGTTTGAAGCCTAATTGATTGATTTTTTTGTTAAGCGTTACCCTAGAGATTTTAAAATAATCAGCTAACTCATTAACATTTTTAACGTTTTCATTTTTTACAATTGATACTATATTTTCCATAGTGAATTCATATGGGTATATCTCTGTGTTTAAATTATTTTTTCTTGCTTTCGAAATCAAGAATAAAACAACAGAAAAAGCAATAATTATAATAACCAATAGAAACTTAAAATTAATTGTTTGATCTTTTATAATTGTTGATTTAATAACTTGATGTTCTATTTTTGGAAATAAATCATACCGCACATAATTTAAATCTATTCTATATAAACCATTTATAGAGCCAACGTAAATTATACCTTTGTTAATATAAATGGCTCGGGAATTAAATTCGACATTTTCTAAAAGGGTATAAAATTTTTCGTCTGAAAAAATTAAAAGTTTATTATCTGTGCAAATAATGATGTTTTCTCCATTAGAAGCAACTTCAAAAATTGTTTCATTTAATTCATATTTTTTTAATAATGTTAAATTCGATTTTCTTAAAATAAAAAGTTCATTTTTACTAACTGCAATGATTACATTATGTATAATATCAAAATCAACAATTGGGTGGTTTGAAATTTTTATTTTTTTGTCAAAAGTGCAGATTTCACCATTTTCATTGCTGAAATATATCTTTTTATCATATTCTAAATCAGTTGGCTTAAATTTAAATTTATATTTTTTTATTGATTTATAATTTGGGATTAAATCAAATATTTCAAAACTCTCAGTTTTAAGAGCTAAATAACCTTTTTTGTATTTAATTATTTTTCTGAAACGGTCCCCGTCACTAGCGGAATTTATCAACATTGCAGAATCACCATTCTCAATAATTTTTAATTGATCTTCACACAAAAAAATAAAATCCCCTATGGAATTAATTTCTCCATTGACATAATCTACATTTTTTATTGTGTCAATTTTATTAAATCTAAAGTCGGACCTAAATACACCACTGTAAGAGCCAACTATAAGTTTACCAGACGTTAAACAAATTGACCTTATCGACTTGCCAGGATAATAAAGCTCATAAAAGTCATTTATCTGATACTTTAATATTCGACCATTATAACATAAATAGTAATAATTGGAAATCCTTCCATCAGTTATAACACCAGTAGTTCTTCCTGGAAATATAGAAAGAGTAGATGTTTTCCTGTTTTTTGGAAATATAGTATTGATTACTACCATCTCTTTTTTAGAAGGATTGTAGTCAATGTAAGAATAATATTTATCGACTTTAGTGACAAATTCCGAAGCATTATCTTTCAGCACAAAGAGACTATCATTTCTTCTGAAATATAATTTTTCACCAAAAACGGAAATGTTTTTAACATTGTTGATACCTAAATCCTTAATAAAAATTGTATCGGGCTGTATTTGAGCAAAACTATAGTTAACTACAAAAAATGTGAGCAAATACAATATATTACACGTTTTTGTAAACACATTTATCATGAAAAAAAAATTAGTTTACAAAAATACTTAAAATTACCTGACTAAAAAAATTGATTAATTAGAACTTTGCGTAGTCGGTAGCCTTTCTAATAAAATCGCTTCAGAAACCAAGTTTATAATACTCCCAAATACCAGATCAAGAATGATAGTAAGCTAAGTTAATATTTGTTGTATTAAAAAAGCAAGGTTTTGGGGAACGCTTACTTTTTTAACATTGTTGACACCTAAATCCTTAACAAAAATTGTGAAGGATTATATTTAAGCTAAGCTGTAATTAACAAATAAAAAGTGAGCAAATACCACATTTTTACAAATTATGTAAACACATTTATCAAAAAAATATAATTGATTTACAAAAAATGATAACTCAACTACAACTAAAAAAATTACACTTCCCTAACTTTGCAGCACGAACTAATATCCAATCAAATTTTCGTTTTTAAAAAAAATAGCGCATTTTTTCATTTTTCTTGTCAATGGTAGCAATGCATGTTGCTCATGAGCAATGGTCACCAATCTTATGTAAAGATATTAAGCGTTCCGTACTTATTTGATTAAGGCATTTAAAGTTAAAAATGGTAACAAACTAAAAACTATGAATAATTTTCTACTCAAAAACCAAAAACTCTCCACGAGCAAAAGATTCATGACCCTGTTTTTTGGGACGATGATCTTTTTATTTAGTTCGAGTAAATTAAATGCACAGTGCAGCGCGCCCACTATAACTGTTGATGGTACAACGCTTACGTATAACCCACATACAGCGGTAGAAATTTGCCCACAGGCTACTAAAACATTAGTCGGGCCAGCACAAAACGTACCTACTGGTGCAGTCTATACCTATCAATGGTATTTTAATGCAACTAGTAATGATCAAAGTACTCATACGGCAATTGCAGGTGCTACCAATAGAGAGTATATAGCTTCTGCAGCTGGCTATTATTCACTGAGGGTTGTTAATAGCGCAGGTTCTGGTTGCTCTAGCTATCCTAGTTATCCATCAAAAGTCTATAAAATTACAATAAATGCACCAGCCCCTATTTCAGCAATTGTATCTGCTAACAATGTAACGTGTACCGGAGGATCAGATGGAACAATAGCTATTTCTTCAGCTAGTGGGGGTACTCTACCATATTTATATTCTATTGGAAACTCATTTTTGAGTAACCAAAATTTTAATAATTTGATAGCGGGTAATTATAATGTACAAATCAAGGATGCCAATAATTGTATTATTGATTTAGACGGGGTTACTAATACTATAATTACTGAACCCAATGCAGGAGTTATATCTGGTAATACTGCAATTTGTATGGGCGGTAGTGGAAGTCTAAGTTCATCTATAGCAGGTGGTACATGGTCTTCAGCGACACCTTCAGTAGCTACAATTGATGCAAATACAGGAGTAATCACCCCAGTTGCTGCAGGTCAAGCAATCATTCAGTACTCTATTACTGGTACTGCACCGTGTTCAATTTCAACTTCGTCAGTTACAATAGCAATTACTTTTCCACCAACTCCAGGTACAATTTCAGGAAATACAAGCGTTTGTCCAAATGGTACAACAACTTTAAGTTCAACAGTAACAGGTGGTAGCTGGTCTTCTTCAAATAATACAACCGCTACAGTGAATGCAACAACTGGAGTAGTTACAGGTGTTGCTCCCGGAACTTCTATCATAACATATACAGTTGCCGGAACTGGTGGCTGTTCTGATGTTTCAACTTCGGTGACTATTAACGTTATAACTCCATATACTGTTCCAATGTTTTCTGGATCTAATACTGTATGTGCTGGATCTAATACTACTTTTACAAAATCAACTTACACCTCCCCGGGCACTATCAACCAATTTATTCCTTCCAGCGGAAGTATATCCAACCCTGTAGGACAAAACTGTGTGGTTTATGATGCTGCTGGTTCAGGGGACTATAATAATGGTTGGGATGGTACTATTGTTTTACAAAATAATTCAAGTTATTCTATAACCGTGTCGGGAACTCATAACGCTGAAGGCGGTAATTATGATATACTACGCTTTTATGATGGTGCTGGGATTGGTGGTACATTGTTGTATACAGATCAAGGTGCAGGCGTTGGTACTATTGTCAATATAACACATACATTTGCGCCAGGTCAAATAATTACTATTCGATTCACTACAGATGGAAGTATTACAGGTCCTGGTCCACAATTAAACGTCACCTACAATCATCCGTGGTCCTCTTTATCGGGTGTATGGAGTTCTAGCAATCCTTCGGTGGCAAGTATTAATGCTTCAACAGGTGTAGCTACTGGTATTTCAGTAGGAACAACAAATATAAATTATACGCTTTCATCTAATGCTGCATCTAATACTTGTTACACTACTCCATCCCAAGTATTAACCGTTCCAAATCCTCAATTACCTGCTATTACAGGAACAACAGTAGTGTGTGCTGGAGCAACTACAGTGCTTTCAAACACAATTTCAGGAGGTAGTTGGAGTTCTTCAAATACCGCAGTGGCTACAGTGAGTTCTAACGGAACAGTAAGTGGTGTAGCTGCAGGAACTTCAACAATTACTTACACAGTAATAGAGTCAGGTTGTACAAGGACTTCAACAGTAAGTATAACGGTAAACCCTTCTCCTTCAGCTACAATAACAAGTTCGAGTTCTGTAATTTGTGCTGGTGGATTAGTAAATTTATCAGTTGCAGTAACTACAGGCGATACATATCAATGGAATTTAGATGGTATAGCAATATCTGGTGCAACAGCAGCTACATACACAGCAACAGTTGCAGGTACATACACAGCAACTGTTACAAATTCACTTGGTTGCTCAATTACTTCAGTTAATGCAACCATAACAGCATCAATTCCGATCTCTATTCCAATGTTTACAGGACCGAATACTTTATGTGTTGGATCAAATACTACTTTTACACCTGCAACTTACTCAGGCCCGAGCACTATCACCCAATTTATTCCTAGTAGTGGTAATATAACCAACCCTGCAGGACAAAACTGTGTGGTTTATGATGCTGCTGGTTCAGGGGACTATGGAAATAATTGGAATGGTTATATCGTTTTTCAAAATAATTCCAATTATACTATTACTGTGTCGGGAGGAACATTTACCGGTGAGTCATGCTGTGATTACTTACAATTTTATGATGGTATTGGGACTAGTGGTACAGTGATGTACACAATTTTCGCTAATTCTGCTGTACCAACATTTACAACAGCACCAGGTCAAATTATTACTATTCGATTCTATGCAGATGGAAGTGTTACAGGTCAAGGTCCACAATTCAACGTCACCTACAATTATCCGTCTTCTTATTCCTCAGGTGTATGGAGTTCTAGCAATCCTTCGGTGGCAAGTATTAATGCTTCAACAGGTGTAGCTACTGGTATTTCAGGAGGAACAACAAATATAAATTATTTGGTTTCATCTAATCCTGTATCTAATGGTTGCTCAACTGAAATTACAAAAGTATTAACAGTTCCAAATCCTCAATTACCTGCTATTACAGGAACAACAGTAGTGTGTGCTGGAGCAACTACAGTGCTTTCAAACACAATTTCAGGAGGTAGTTGGAGTTCTTCAAATACCGCAGTGGCTACAGTGAGTTCTAACGGAACAGTAAGTGGTGTAGCTGCAGGAACTTCAACAATTACTTACACAGTAATAGAGTCAGGTTGTACAAGGACTTCAACAGTAAGTATAACGGTAAACCCTTCTCCTTCAGCTACAATAACAAGTTCGAGTTCTGTAATTTGTGCTGGTGGATTAGTAAATTTATCAGTTGCAGTAACTACAGGCGATACATATCAATGGAATTTAGATGGTATAGCAATATCTGGTGCAACAGCAGCTACATACACAGCAACAGTTGCAGGTACATACACAGCAACTGTTACAAATTCACTTGGTTGCTCAATTACTTCAGTTAATGCAACCATAACAGCATCAATTCCGATCTCTATTCCAATGTTTACAGGACCGAATACTTTATGTGTTGGATCAAATACTACTTTTACACCTGCAACTTACTCAGGCCCGAGCACTATCACCCAATTTATTCCTAGTAGTGGTAATATAACCAACCCTGCAGGACAAAACTGTGTGGTTTATGATGCTGCTGGTTCAGGGGACTATGGAAATAATTGGAATGGTTATATCGTTTTTCAAAATAATTCCAATTATACTATTACTGTGTCGGGAGGAACATTTACCGGTGAGTCATGCTGTGATTACTTACAATTTTATGATGGTATTGGGACTAGTGGTACAGTGATGTACACAATTTTCGCTAATTCTGCTGTACCAACATTTACAACAGCACCAGGTCAAATTATTACTATTCGATTCTATGCAGATGGAAGTGTTACAGGTCAAGGTCCACAATTCAACGTCACCTACAATTATCCGTCTTCTTATTCCTCAGGTGTATGGAGTTCTAGCAATCCTTCGGTGGCAAGTATTAATGCTTCAACAGGTGTAGCTACTGGTATTTCAGGAGGAACAACAAATATAAATTATTTGGTTTCATCTAATCCTGTATCTAATGGTTGCTCAACTGAAATTACAAAAGTATTAACAGTTCCAAATCCTCAAATTTCCGGAACAACTTCAGTGGGTGCAGGAGAATCGGTAACCCTAACAGCTACTACCGCAGCTGCCAGTTCAAATGCTTGGATTTCATCTGCGCCAACTGTAGCCTCTGTATCCAATACAGGAGTTGTAAATGGACAAACAACAGGAACTACTACTATTACGTATACCAATTCAAACGGATGTACCGATACCGAAATTATTACGGTCATTGTTGGAACAACGCAACCGCCTGTTTTAACATCACCAGTAACTAATACGATTGGAGCAACTACATTAAACATTAATTATACCTTGCCAGAAACGCCGCTCTCAGGATCGGTAAAATTAACGTTTACTCCAGTAGGAGGAGGAACACCAATTGTTTGGACGATGAATAATGCAACATCAGCTATCTTTAGTCATGTTGTAGGAAGCAATCCTACCAGTTCTTCAAATGTGGTTTCTGGGGCGGTTTTAGGATTTACGACATATGATGTAACGCTTTCTTATCAAGATGCATTTAGTAATCCAGTGTCTTCAGTTACAAATACTAACATTCAAACCTTAGCGCCACCGAGCATTAGTTTTGCAAGTTCAGCGTACAATGGTGTAATAAATACCCCGATTTCTATAGCTACCATAAATACAGGAGGAAGTATGGAAACTTATTCCATTGCTCCAACTTTACCAACTGGATTAAGTTTTAACACGACTACTGGATTAATTTCAGGTACACCAACCGTAATTTTAATTCCTGCCACAATTTATACAGTTACGGCAACTAATGCTGCTGGAACAGACACTGAGTCATTTACATTATATATTGATTCAGATCTCGATGGGGATGGTATTGGAAATGGATTAGACCCAGATATCGATGGCGATGGTTCTATAAATAGTCAAGATGTAAATCCTTATAACCCATGTATAGGATTCAATGCAGCTAATGCTCCTGCAGTATGGCAAAGTCAGGACTGTGATGGTGATGGAATTCTTAATGGTATAGATAGTTGTCCAGCTATCGTAAACACATCTATAACTACTCATCCAAGTAACCAAGGTATAAGTACTTGTCCTAACACAGTACTTTCTAACTTAACTGTAGCTGCTGTCGGAGAGCAATTAACTTACCAATGGTATAGCAATACGAGCAATTCTAATTCAGGAGGGATCTTACTTACAGGAGCAACAAATGCTTCTTATGTTCCTAGTGGCTCTTTAATTGGTTTACACTACTATTATGTAGTAGTAAGTGGTTCATGTGGAATAGTTAACTCTTCTGTCTCTGGCGCATTTTTAGTTCAAGACATAGTGCTGCCAACGGTTATCACTCAACCAGTAACAGTACAGTTAAACGCAACAGGTTCAGCAAGTATTACTGCTGCTCAAATAGACAATGGGTCAACTGACAACTGTGGCATTGCTACAATTTCGGTAAGTCCATCAACGTTTACTTGTGCTAATGTAGGAGCCAACACAGTTACACTAACAGTAACGGATGTAAATGGAAATGTAAATACATCTACAGCAGTGGTTACGGTTCAAGACATAGTTTTACCAACGGTTATCACTCAACCAGTAACAGTACAGTTAAACGCAACAGGTTCAGCAAGTATTACTGCTGCTCAAATAAACAATGGGTCAACTGACAACTGTGGCATTGCTACAATTACGGTAAGTCCATCAACGTTTACTTGTGCTAATGTAGGAGCCAACACAGTTACACTAACAGTAACTGATGTAAATGGAAATGTAAATACATCTACAGCAGTGGTTACGGTTCAAGACTTAGTGTTACCAACGGTTATCACTCAACCAGTAACAGTACAGTTAAACGCAACAGGTTCAGCAAGTATTACTGCTGCTCAAATAGACAATGGGTCAACTGACAACTGTGGCATAGCTACAATTTCGGTAAGTCCATCAACGTTTACTTGTGCTAATGTAGGAGCTAACACAGTTACACTAACAGTAACGGATGTAAATGGAAATGTAAGTACAGGAACAGCCATAGTAACAGTAACTGATGTGATCTTACCAACAGTAGTAATTCAAAACATAACAGTACAGTTAAACGCAACAGGTTCAGCAAGTATTACTGCTGCTCAAATAGACAATGGGTCAACTGACAACTGTGGCATTGCTACAATTTCGGTAAGTCCATCAACGTTTACTTGTGCTAATGTAGGAGCCAACACAGTTACACTAACAGTAACGGATGTAAATGGAAATGTAAATACATCTACAGCTGTGGTTACGGTTCAAGACTTAGTGTTACCAACGGTTATCACTCAACCAGTAACAGTACAGTTAAACGCAGCAGGTTTATTTAATATTACTGCTGCTCAAATAAACAATGGATCAACGGACAACTGTGGCATTGCTAGTATGACAGTAAGTCCATCAAGCTTCACATGTGCCAACGAAGGAGCAAACACAGTTACACTAACAGTAACGGATGTAAATGGAAATGTAAATTCAGCCACAGCAGTGGTTACAGTTCCAAACTGTATTCCTGTAGCGAACAACGACTTTGCAACTACAGCAGAGGATACTCCAGCTATTTTTAGTATTACAGCAAACGATATAGATCAAAACGGAACAATTGATGTCAACACTGTTGACTTAGATCCAGCAACAACTGGTCAACAAATATCGGTTAGTACAACGGCAGGTTTTTTCTCTGTAAACGCTGGAGTGCTTACATTCTACCCTCCTGCTAACTACAACGGCACTGCATCGATTACATATACGGTTAATGACAACGGTGGAGCTACTTCAAACGTAGCAACGGTTAGCATTACGGTTACACCGGTCAACGATGCACCTATTGCCAATAACGACCTCACTTCTACCAACGAAGACAGCCCGGTTGTGATCAACGTGCTTGGAAACGACACCGACGTCGAAGGATTGAACAACAGTTCTGTAACTGTCACCGTTCCTTCTGCTAACGGAACCACAAGTATTAACCCTACAACAGGTGCCATTACCTTCACGCCTGCCGCTAACTTCTTTGGTACTACAACATTCACTTACCAAGTTTGTGATAACGGATCACCAGTGCTTTGTGATGATGCAGTAGTAACTATTACTGTCAATTCAGTGAACGATGCCCCTGTCGCTAATAACGACAACGCAACCACTGCTGAAGACACACCAGTTACCCTAAACATCACAACAAACGATACGGATATCGACGGAACTATTGTTGCAAATACTGTTGACTTAGATCCTACGACTTCAGGTTATCAATCAACTTTAATTACTACACAGGGTGCTTGGTCTGTGACTAACGGCAACTTGACATTTACTCCAGTAGCTAACTACAACGGCCCAGCTTCGATTACTTACACTGTAAAAGACAACGATGGAGCAACAACAAATGTGGCTACTGTAAGTATTACCGTAACGCCAGTGAACGATGCGCCTGTAGCCAACAACGATACTGCAACAACAGCTGAAGACACGCCAGTTTCTGTCAATATCGTGACTAACGATACAGATATCGACGGAACCATCAACGCAGCTTCTGTAGATCTTGACCCAACAACTCCTGGGCAGCAAACTACTTTAACTACGGCTCAAGGTACTTGGTCTGTGACTAACGGTAACTTGACATTTACTCCGGTGGCTAACTACAACGGCCCGGCATCGATTACCTATACAGTTAATGACAACAGCGGTGCGACTTCTAACGTGGCAACTGTAAGTATTACTGTTACTCCGGTCAATGATGCGCCTATCGCCAACAACGACCTCGCTACGACCAACGAAGATAGCCCAGTGACTATCAACGTACTTGGTAACGATACCGACATCGAAGGATTGAATATTGGTTCTGTGACCATTACCGTTCAGCCAGCTAACGGCACAGTGAGCGTAAACCCTACAACAGGTGCCATTACCTTCTCGCCTGCCGCTAACTTCTTCGGTACTACAACCTTTACTTACCAAGTTTGTGACAACGGTACGCCTGTCCTTTGTGATGATGCAGTAGTAACTCTTACTGTCAATGCAGTGAACGATGCGCCTATCGCCAACAACGACAACGCAACTACTGCTGAAGACACACCAGTGACCCTAAACATCACAACAAACGACACAGATATCGACGGAACTATTGTTGCAAATACAGTTGACTTAGATCCTGCGACTTCAGGTATTCAAACTACTTTAACTACGGCTCAAGGTGCTTGGTCTGTTACTAACGGTAACTTGACATTTACGCCGGTAGCTAACTATAATGGCCCTGCTTCGATTACTTACACTGTAAATGATAACGGTGGTGCAACAACAAATGTGGCTACTGTAAATATTACCGTGACTCCGGTCAACGATGCGCCTGTAGCGGTTAACAATACGGCAACCACTGCTGAAGACACGCCAGTCTCTGTCAATATCGTTACCAACGACACCGACATCGACGGAACCATCAATGCAGCTTCTGTAGATCTTGACCCAACAACTGCTGGGCAGCAAACTACTTTAACTACGGCTCAAGGTACTTGGTCTGTGACTAACGGTAACTTGACATTTACTCCGGTGGCTAATTACAACGGCCCTGCATCGATTACCTATACGGTGAATGACAACAGCGGTGCGACTTCTAACGTGGCAACTGTGAGCATTACCGTGACTCCGGTCAACGATGCGCCAATCGCCAACAACGACCTCGCTACCACCAACGAAGATAGCCCGGTTGTGATCAACGTACTTGGAAACGATACCGACATCGAAGGATTGAATATTGGTTCTGTGACCATTACCGTTCAGCCAGCTAACGGCACAGTGAGCGTAAACCCTACAACAGGTGCCATTACCTTCACGCCTGCAGCTAACTTCTTTGGTACTACAACATTCACATACCAAGTTTGTGACAACGGTACGCCTGTCCTTTGTGATGATGCAGTAGTAACTCTTACTGTCAATGCAGTGAACGATGCGCCTATCGCGAACAACGACAACGCAACAACTGCAGAAGACGCTCCTGTTAACATCAATGTCTTGCAGAATGATACTGATTTAGAAGGACTCAACCCAAGCTCAGTGACTATTACAGTACAACCTGCTAACGGAACAGTTACTGTGAATCCGATTACGGGTGTGCTTACCTTCAACCCAGCTCCAAACTTCTTCGGTACAACTACTTTCACTTACCAAGTTTGTGACAACGGCTTCCCTGTGCTTTGTGATGATGCTGTTGTAACAATAACTGTTACGCCAGTCAATGATGCACCAATTGCCAACAATGACAACGCAACCACCAATGAAGATACTCCGGTCAATATTTCGGTTTTGACAAATGATACCGATATTGACGGAACGCTTGTGAACTCAACCATTGACTTGGATCCTAGCTTACCAGGTATACAAACCACCATTACAAATGGAATGGGAACTTGGACAGTTGTGGGTGCTCAAGTTCAATACGTGCCTGCAGCTAACTTCAATGGAACTGCCTTCCAAGCTTATGTAGTAAATGATAACAGTGGCTTGACTTCTAATATCGCCATGATTACTATTACAGTGAATGCTGTCAACGATGCACCAGTTGTAGACAACGACGTAGCTAACTGTGCATACAATACGCCTGTAACTGGTGACTTAATTGACGCCGGAGATTTCGATATCGATGGAACTACTCTTCTAGCGAATACAAACCCTGTTTCTGGACCAAGTAACGGAACTATCGTCATTAATCCTGACGGTACTTATACTTATATCCCTAACAATAACTTTATTGGTACGGATGTAGTGGTTGTGGCTGTTTGCGATCAAGGCTTGCCTTTACCTGGTATCTGTATCAATGATACATTAGTTATCACGGTAAACCCATGTACGGCTAACGACCCAATTCAAGATTGCGACAACGATGGTCTGACTAACGCTGAAGAACTTGCTTTAGGTACAGATCCGTTTAACCCTGACTCTGATGGCGATGGTGTACTTGACGGAACAGAAGTTGCGTATGGCACGAACCCAAGCAACCCATGTTCACTAGTATTGGCGAGCCAAACTGTGGCCCCTACAAATGCATGGTTGAATTTAGATTGCGACAACGACGGTTTAACGAACGGACAAGAATTAGCACTTGGAACCGATCCATTCAACCCAGACTCTGACGGAGACGGCGTATCAGACGGTACAGAAGTTGCTGACGGCACCAACCCTAATAATCCTTGTTCACTCGTATATGCTAGTCAAACGCTTACAACAAGTGCAACTTGGTCAGGATTAGATTGTGACAATGACGGACTGAGCAATGGAACAGAACAACAACTCGGAACTGATCCAGCGAATCCAGATACAGATGGCGATGGTGTACTTGATGGCACTGAAGTTGCCGATGGCACAAACCCAGTTGACCCTTGTTCATTGGTGCTTGCTAGCCAAACTGTGGCAGTTAGTTCAACTTGGGGTAGTTTAGACTGTGACAATGACGGTTTAACTAATGACCAAGAAATCGGAACGAATCCTTTTAACCCTGATTCTGATGGTGATGGTGTACTTGACGGAACAGAAGTTGCCGATGGTACCAACCCAGTTGACCCTTGTTCATTGATCTTTGCCAACCAAGACACTACACCAAGCACTGCATGGGAAAACCTTGACTGCGACAACGATGGTCTGACAAATGGTACTGAAGTAGATTTAGGTTCTAACCCTAACAACCCAGATACAGATGGCGATGGTGTTCCGGATAATAC
>Ga0209442_1001009_pt1 | contig 16232 bp, 12 predicted proteins | sample LauGreSBDMM110DD_2_FD_187565 | JGI IMG/M metagenome (GOLD analysis project Ga0209442, IMG submission 187565) | Freshwater lake microbial communities from Lake Michigan, USA - Sp13.BD.MM110.DD (SPAdes) (version 2) | ecosystem: Environmental > Aquatic > Freshwater > Lake | place: Lake Michigan...
GCAAGACTTGCTATTACTCTTGGTAAAATGCGTAAAAAATAATAATAGATGTTAAACAGTACAATTGAAATAAAGATCAAGCAACGGCTAAATAAATTAGATAGCCAGGACTATGACAACATTGAATGTTGGCAAATAGTTGAGGCATTTAATAAAGCACAAGTTGAGTGGGCTAGAAGACAGTTGCACGGTATTAATATTGTTAAAGAAGGTGATGAAGGTTCAACTAGAAGAAAAGATGACCTTCAAGTTCTTTTAGATACACAAGCATTAAATCTCTTTGATAAAGAATACTATTACTTTGGTAACCTTCCTGATGATTATCTTCAGTGGAAAAGAGTAGATGTATATGCTAAGAAAGATTGCTGTGAAAAAAGAAGAATGACTACTTATCTTGCACAAGAGGGAGATCTTAATCAACTCTTAAGAGACAAAGGTAAACAACCTAACTTTGAATGGGCAGAAACTTTTGCTACTCTTATTGGTAATACAACACATATTTATACAGATGGCAAGTTTGAAATACAAAATGCCAACTTAATTTATTACCGTCAACCAATACAAATACAGATTCAAGGATGTGTTGATCCTTATACAGGAGTTCAGTCTACTCAAAATGTAGAATGTGAATTTAAAGATGATATTATTGAAGTAATAATTGATGAGGCTGTAAGTATACTTGCAGGAGATATAGAATCAGGTAACCAGTTCTCAAGAGGTACAGAAACAGCAGAACGCAATAACTAATTATGGAAGCAAAAAGAATGTTAAAAAGAAATCCGGAACCTGCTAAAGCAATTAGTAGACCACAACCTATTGTTACTCAACCTAAGAGTGAACCGGCTAAACCACAACCTACACCAGATGCAGGAGTTGGTGGTAGTTCACTTGATACTATGACAGCAGCATGTGCAACAGAGATGATGAATGCTGCAACTAGTTTTCATAGACTTCACTTAAAAGTTACTGGTGATGGTTCCTATGCTGCTCATAAAGCACTAGGAGAATTTTATGAAGGATTACATGGTCATGCAGATACTCTTGTAGAAGGATATCAAGGTATAGCAGAAAAACTTTTGAAATATACAGACATGCCAATTAGAACTCTAGATACTACTGCAGATGCTGTAGGTTATTTAAGAGATCTATATAATACTATTAACAAGCTCCAGGGTATGATGCCTTACTCAGAGATAGTAAATAATCTGGATCTTGTTAAAGACTCTATTAATTCAACTAAGTATAAATTACTTTTCTTGAAATAATTTGGAAGTTTTAAAAACTTTTACTATATTATAATATATGTTTATTAATTAAAAATTAGAAAAAATGGCTTATTTTAATCATGCTTTTCAAAAAGCTTTCTTAGGCACTGGTGCTACTCGCGCAAGTGTTGCGGTTGATAGATTAGGTACTACACCTATTTCTACCAGCACTGAGTTTGGTTATGTTACCACTGATGGTGTACCAACTTACGGTTTGAACCAATTAAAAGCATCTGCTGCTTCTGAGTATGCAAATGGTTACTTTGGTATCTTCAGCCCATCAACTAACTTGACTATTACTCCATCTTCTTGTTGTAATGTATATCTTGCAGGTTCTGCAATTTATGACAATGACAAGATTGGTCCATTAGCTGGTGGTTATCAAGAGACTAACAAGTCTAAAATGATCAACCCTAAGTATGTATCACGTTTCTATTCTGTAGCTCCATGTAGTCCACAGAACAATGTAATCCATGTAGGTTCTACATTCTGGACTGCAGGTGGTGGTGTAGAAGCTGGTTCTATTACTACTCCAGGTGTTGGTTATGCACCTAACTCTACTACTGCTGTAGGAGTTAATACAACTAACGTAACTGGTACAGGTACAGGTTTAGAATTAGCAATTACTATTGCTGCTGGTGTACCAACAGTAACAGGTATTGTTAATCCAGGTAAAGGATATGTTGTAGGTAACACTGTAACAATCAACTCACCTTCAGGAACTCCTGGTACTCTTGCAGTATATACAATCAGTGATGTAACTGATGCACATCCGCAAGTTGGTTGTGGTACTGATGCTGACTGCTGCAAAGAATTTTTATGTGGTGAGACTTATTACCTTCGTTTGGATGTAAAAGGATCTCCTGCACTTAGATTCTTAAACCACAACGCATATGCAACTGTTGATGCTTACACAGGATGCTGTGATCCAGCTGCAATCTCTCCAACTCCGGTTGATTCAACTGAAGTAATGATCAAATGGGCTAATGCAATTGTAAATAACCCAATCATTGCTCCATTTATTCAACCAGTTGTACAAGCTGAAAATGGTCAATTATTATATGCTCCAGGAACATCTGCTGCTTTCTTAGCTGCAAATGGTGCAACTACTTGGGATCTATATCCTGCTACTGCTCACGTAGATGGTAGATGTGCTGGTCTTATCCTTAACGGTGCTTATGTTGACACTAGATTTGGTGACTGTACATTCCAAGTTTCTGACTTCTATGAAAAAGAGCCAGTTAAACTTTATGCTTCTGAAGTAGACTTGACAGGTGATCCTTGTTTGTTCCAAACACTTTGTGTAGTTACACAATGTGAAGGTCTTCAAGTTCAAGGTCTTGGTGAAACAGTTCTTAGAGAACTTGTTCTTTCTGAGTCTTACAGACAAAACTTCTTGGCTACTGACTTCCGTATCCGTGAAATCACTCAGGGTAACCAAATCATTGGTGCTATTGACCGTGGAGCATTATACTACAGATATGTGCTTATTCACAATGTACCACGTTTCAACAACCCATCTGGAACATTTGATAATGATCAATATGCATTGACTATCTTCTCAACTAATCCAATCCCTACTTTTGTAAGTGATGTGACTGCATGGTTGACTGGTTGTGATAATGCATGTAACATTGAAGCATTCTCTTGTAATACTGTATGTAATGTTGGTGTTAATTTCCCAGCACTTCCATTGTACAATCCTTACAATGTAGTTTCTTGTAACTAAGAATAATTAAAACTTAAACAAAAGGGGAGAAGAGTTCTAAACTCCTATCCCCTTTTTTATTAAATACCTATGGCTAATCACGTATTAAGTTTAGAAGTTCCTACAGTAATGAATACCTGTGTTCTAAAGATTATGGACACAAGTGTATACTTTGATCTGTTGCCAGTAACTTGTCCTACATTAAATGTAACTGTTCCTGGGTTTGCATATTCAGTTCAACTTGAAGGAGCTCAGATGACTGAGTTTGTAGCAAGTGGGCATATTACATTAACTGCATGTGACCTTAACTTACAAACAAGTAATTGTGGAACACAGTATGCTAATTTGCCAGATGGTATTTATGTAATTAAGTATAGTGTTTCTCCTAATGATCAGGTATTTGTAGAATACAATCATATGAGAATAAGCTATGCTCTCAATAGATATTATAAAACTTTATGTGAGGTAGATGCAAATGCATGTGAACCACCTCTCAAAACAAAACAAAGACTTGAAGAATTAGGTCTAATTAAAATGTACTTAGAAGCTGCTAAGGCTAAAGTAGAATACTGTCATGAGCCTCAGAAAGGCATGTCATTATATAACTATGCACTTAAGCTTTTAAATAAATTAGATTGTGTAAATTGCTAATAATTTAAAACCAACAAAATATGGCAACATGTCCAAACTGTAGAAACAAAATGTCATGCGGGTGTCAGAAGAGACAAGCATCAGATGGCAAAACTGTATGTTCTAAATGTGCTAATACATATGAAGAACAATTAAAACAAAGACAAACACTGGCAACAGTATCTCAAACAAATCAAGTTTGGGGAAAAGATAGATATAACAAAACTTAAATATGACAACTTTATTTTCAGGAACTTATTTTGGTTTTGAACCTTGTTGTGGAGGACCTGTTGTATATTTTGCAACTAATGGTGCAACTGCTACCCCAAATGAAGGTATCAATATTTATAATGGTCCTGCTGCACTTGGGTATGATCCAATTACTGATACATATATTCCATTAACAAATCAATGTTATAAATTATTTAGAAGTTCTACAGTAAATGCTGGTAGTCCTATTAATGGAAGCAATTTTGGTAACCTTAATACAATACCAACTAATTTTGGATCAAATTATATATATGCTACCGGAACAGCTAGTGATTCACAATGTACAGATGCTCCAGTAGGATTTTGTCCAACTTGTCCAGTGCAATATTATGACTTATGGTCATGTGATGGTTCTCAACCGGTATTTACAACTGATACTGATTTATCCTTATATGTAAATACTTCTGTTCTCATACAGGCAGGTACTGATCCTGATTTTAATTGTTACTATGTAACCCCTTCAACAAATTATTTTAGTCCAATTCCAGTTGCTGTAGATCCTGATATTCCATGTACTGATCCTTGTTCATGTCAATGTTATGAAATTATAGGTAATGCTAAATTAAATTATGTAGACTGCAATGGCAATGTAATTTCTACACAAGTAAATGGATACTTTAAAGATTGTTCTTTAGTATATCCTTTTACTAGTCCATCACCAGGACCTAATCTTACTATTATAAATCATGGTGATTGTGTGGATGGAATGTGCCCACAAGACTGTTATGAACTTATAGATTGTGCTGGTATAGAAAATCCTATTTATACAACAGCTCAGTCTTTATCTCCATATGCTTCACTTGGTCAAGTTGTAATTATAGACGGTTATACAAACTGCTGGATTGTAAATCAAGTAGTAGATTGTGATTGTGCTATTGATGTTGTTGTAACACAAGCATTTGCAGATTGTGCAACATGTACAGCAGGTCCAAATTATATACTTTCAAACTGTGATGATCTAAATACTATTATTTATACATCAGATGACCTTAGTGCATATGTTGATCAAGTAGTACAACTTGGTCCAGACTGTCCGGGTTGTTGGATTGTAGATGCATACCCAAATCCAATTCCATCAGATGTTGCTGTAACTATTACAGTAGCATTTCAAGATTGTGATGCATGTAAAACAACATACTATGAACTTACAGATTGTAATGGTATTGAACCTTCTATAATTACATTTACTGATCTTTCTGCATATGTTACACAAGTAATTACTCTTGCATGGTGTCCAACTACTTGTTGGAGAGTTTCAATAGCTATTACAAGTGTAGGTGCAGGTTTATTAGGAGATATACAAGATGAATTTGATACATGTATAGACTGTCTTACAAGTTTTCCTTGTATATGTTCCAGAGTTAAAAATCATGATACTGTATCACATAATTATGATTACTTAGATTGTGATGGTACTGTTCAAACAATTACCTTACTATCAGGAGAAAGGTCAGAGAGAATATGTATGGCTCACTGGCTTACATCATATTCTACTGACTATGTAGAATACTTTGGTGACTGTACATTAAATACTGATGTATATGAATGTCCTCCACAGATTTATCCAAAGAGAAGTGTTCAACCAGGATATGTTGCACCAATATGTAGTACTGAAAAGTATGAGAAGATAACGTGTAAGTCTGCAGAAATACTATACAAGTCAGTACTTGAACTTAGATATGGTATTAGTAACTGTTGTCCTGAAGAAAATGACAAATGGTTAGTAAAAAAACAACTTATAGATTTAGAAGCTTTGAGAGACCCAGCATATGTGTGTCAAGTAAATACTTGTAACTGTCCACCTTCTACGTGTGGATGTGGCTGTGGAACAACACTAAAGACTTGTAATTCTAATTAATAATTAGTATATTATAGATATGAAACCTTTGAATCTAGATAATAAACCTTGTAGTCCAATTTCATCTAACTGTGTTATTTGGCAAGGACCAGATATTCCTTGTATTAAACTATGTACAGGTGATACAGTATCTGATGTAATAGCTAAGCTTGCTACAGAACTATGTACTGTTCTAGATATTCTGAATGTAACAAACTATGATTTATCATGCTTTAATCTTACTGCATGTGGACCAAATGATTTTCAAGCACTTATTCAGTTTTTAATTGAACAAATTTGTGCTTTACAAACAGAAGTTAATATAGTATCTGATCCGGCAACAAGTCCTATTAATACTACAAAATCAACAGGTGCAGAAACTTTAGTAACTGTAGCTCCTTGTTTTGTTATAGGTGGTGTTACAGTAATGACTGTTTCTGAATATGCTCAAGCAATTGGAACTAAAGTATGTGATATTATATCTCAAATAGCTCAGATTGACAATCTAATTTCTAATTTAAACATTAGAGTTACAGCATTAGAAACTGCTCCGGTTCCTACATTTACATTGCCTTTTATTCCTGTAGATTGTGCACTAAGTGCAACAATAGTTTCTCCAGGTTCATATCCAATTGATGCTGTATTAAATGCGTTAGTCAATGATGATACATATGGTTACTGTGCATTAAAAGCAGCAACTGGTGAAGCAACTGCAATTTCTACAGCAGTATTATCGCAATGTATTGCTGATACAGATTTATCTTTAGAATTTGGAACTCAGTTTCAAGTTGCATATGCTGGTGCATGGGTTACTTCAGGAAGTTTAAGTACAGCTGCAGATGCAATTAATAACTTATGGATTGCTATCTGTGATATATATAATTATGTAAGTACATTTTCTATTAATGTTGCTGATACAGCTACAGTTAATTTAGCTAATGTAGGTAATGTAATTACTGCAAATCTTACAGATACTGGATGGGTTGATCTAGATGGTTTTACTTATTATTCTGGAGTAGCTAAACCACAGTGTAGAAGAATTGGTAATCAAATTCATTTTAGAGGTACTGTATTTGTACCACTAGAGAATCCATCTTCTCCAGGTTCTGTTGTACCATTAACATCAACGTCAGCTTACAATAGTATTTCTGGCTGTACAACATGGAGTGGAGTTGGTGGATGTTTAATTAATGCTAATGGTGCTATTTCATTTAATAATGGTGGTGCTGTTATTCCACCATCTGTTACTGCAGGTAATTTAGATAATCTTTATTTTAAAGCTTGGGATGTAGCTCTTAGAGCTATTGATGTTGATCCAACATATGGTACATGTTTAACTTCAGCTATTAGAGTATATATTACTTCTACTAAAGGATTAACTGTACAAGTTGTTCATGATATTGAAATTTCAACAACAAGAGGTTTTGGTGTTCAAGGTAACTCACCATTAAGATTAGTTACAAGTAATGTAAGAGTAGGAGAATATCTTCCTAACTATATTGCTGTTGGTTCTGATATTCATAATGCTCCATCTAATGCTAACTTCCCACTTGTATCAGATACATTTAATTTAGTGTGGCCATTTAGTTGTGATGCTGGTGATGAAAATCAGATTGGTGGTTTTAATTTTCAAATAGATGGTCTTGTAGCTTATGTAGATCCATGTAATACTGAAACGGGCTTCTCAACAGTTTGCCCATAATAATATAAAATATGTCACTAACTAAATGTCAAAATTGTGGGTGTGATGATGCACTAGTAACTCTTCCACCATGTCCAACTCCAGCAGGATGTCCGGATCCAGAACCATGTTCAGAAGTATTTGATGCACAGTGTATTATCTACACTGGTGCAGATATTGATTGTGGTACTGATACTGTAGTAACTACAGATACTAATGTAGCTACTGCATTAAATGAAATTACAACATATTTCTGCAACGAACTTAATCAGGTTAAATTAAGATATGTAAAAGAGATTAATACTGACTTTGATCAAACTACTCTTACAATTACTCAAAATGAATTAGCTGCATGTGGTATTACACCATCTATCTGTAGTCTAAGTGGTTCTGAACCTTCAGACTTTGTAATTAGCCTTTGGTTCTTATCTGGTGGTGTATGGAGACTTATTCAACCATATGAGGCAAATGGTAATAACTATATAGTATCTGTAGATGATACAACAGGGTTAATTACTATTTTTATTAATAGACCTTCAGGTCCAGTTGTAAGACTAAGAGCCGTACTCATATTCTAAGAAGTTACAGTTTGTTGGTTTCTGTGACAACAAGGCAAAGCCCTCGCACTAGCGGGGGTTTTGTTTTATGCTTATATTTGCTAAAGTGCATAATTTTTAGTATATTAATCTATATAGTATGAGAGAATTTAAAACCCCAGATCTTAAAGCACCACGCTTTAGAGCAAAGGCTCATAATATAGCAAGTAAAAAGTTCTTTGATAGTTTTAGAAGAAAGCATCCTAAGTATAAAGATATGACGGATGCAGAGCTTAGAAAAATCATTAAGTATTTTAATAAGCTTCTTCATAATGTTGTGATTGAAAATAGAGATGGCATTCAATTACCAGAATCTATTGGTTGGATATTTATTGGTACCTGTCAATCAAGTGTAAAGAAAAATATTGACTTTGCTAAATCAACCAAGTATGGTGTTACAGTAACTAATAGAAATTGGGAAACAGATGGTAAGCTTGCTAAAATATTCTATACAAACTATGCTATCAAGCATAAGATGAGGAACAAAGAATATTGGGGCTTTACAGCTTGTAGAGATTTTAAAAGAGCTGTAGCTAAAAGTTATCCAGAAAACTGGCCAACTTATATTGTAGTAGATCCAACACAGAAAATAAAACTAAACTATCAGAAAGCTTATTATAAAGACCTCATGCAAAAAAAAGAACAAGAGGTTCTAAAAACATATAATGACTTTGAACTATGAGTACTATTGGAGAAGCAATATCTAGAATAAGAACAGCACTAAAAGCAGTTAAAGAAGATCCATTCTTAACTGATAGAAATATATTTTATACTCTAACTAAATATGCTCAGACTCTTATTAAGAGAGAAGACAATCAGTTTAAGCTGATGAAGATGAGTTCTATTTTTCAAGTGCTTCCATATATTGAACTTATAGATGTTGATAAAGTAGAAGCTGGCTGTATTGGTGTACATTCAGGTTGTTACTTTAAAAGATCTAAAGAAAAGATTCCAAGTATATTAAATGGTGCTTATGGTCCTGTTATACGTACAGTATCTTCAATAGATGGTACTATTGAACTTTATAGAACAGAACCAGGTATTTGGCTTTCTATGACTAAAACTACAACCTGGAAATATAATAGAAATCTTTACTTCTGGTACTTAGATGATTATTTATATTTTCCAAACTTAGACTGGGATGCTATTAGAATGGAAGCAATCTTTGATGGATATGTAGATTCATGTTCAAGTGATCCATGTGAATCTAGACAAGATATGCCGTTAAATATTCCTGCTTACTTATTTTCAGAAGTTGAGCAGTATGCAATAAAAGAGCTTACAATTAGTTTACAAATCCCAGCTGATGTTTCAGATGATGGGCAAAATGCACTTAGATAATGGACTTTAACTACACATTAAAATATAGAACTTTTGATGAACTGTTACATGATGTAATGGTAGATCTAAGTACATTCTCTTTAGAGAACATGATTGAACCGCAACAGTTAATTAAACTTGTAAAAAAGATTAACTATGACTTGGGTTTAAGAATTAATCAAACAAGAGAAGTAATTTTAGATGTATGTCACGGTAAAGTAAAATTACCGGATGATTTTTATACATTTAACTTTGCATCCATCTGTGGTAATTTTACAGAACATTTAGGTTATGATGGTTTTGTAGGGGGTACTAATATTCAAGAAGTACCTTATGTAGAAACTCCAGCAACTGTAGATATATGTGCACCAATTACAGTAAACTGTGCTACATGTAATGCTAATCCATGTAACCATACAGCTGCATGTCCAACTAATACATGTCCTGCTACATGTGCTCCTAACCCTATTCCTACTGAATATAATCCACTTGCACCATATGGAGATGTTTGTACTAGACCTAGAGTCTTTATGAATTGTAAAGGTGATAAGTATGAGCTTATTCAAGTAATTAGTAATCCAGGCATTACAAGAGTATATACTCAATTGCTTCCACTAAGAATGAGAGCAAGTGAAAACATAGAATGTGAATGTCCAAATCTTTACTGGAATGCTCCAAATGAAGGTTGGATCAAAGGTGGGTTCTTATTTACTACATTTGACACAGGTAAAGTATATCTTAACTATCAAGGTCAAATGGAGGATGATCAAGGAAACCTATTAGTTCCAGATCATGATCTTCTTAATGAATATTATGAGTATGCACTTAAGTCTAGAATTCTTGAGAACCTGTATATGAATGGAGAAGATGTTGCTCAAAGATTACAAATGATAGAACAAAGAGTAAGAGCTGCAAGAAATAATGCACTTAGTTTAGTAAATACACCAAACTTTAGAGAAATGGCTCAAATGTGGTGGATTAACAGAAGAGCAATGTACAGTAAATACTATGACATGTTCAAATCTTATGATTTGCTTAAAGGATACAATAGAGTTCCTGGATCTAATACAATATTATAATGGCAAAGAATATCCAGAATACATCTCAAAGTGTTACTAATACATTTATAAAAGGTCTTAATAAAGATTCTGATCCTTCATTTGTTCAGGAGGGAATGTGGACGCATGCTAGAAATGCTTCTAATAACACAATAGAAGGTAATCTAGGGACACTTTCAAATGAATCTTCTAACTTTTTATGTGCTACTACAGGTGCTACAATGCCAACATTTGGTTTTAGTCCTATTGTAAATAAATATATAGTAGGTGCTATTCAGTTGTTTTCAGATAAATGGATAATTTATACTGCAGGACATGATGCTTCTGGTTTATCTGTTATGTCTGAGATAGGTTTATTAGAAGAAGAAAGATGTATCTATAGACCAATTGTTCAAGATGCATGCCTTAACTTTGATAAAAGATTTCTTATTTCTGGTTCAGCTAGAGAAAGAGAAGATTGTTCTTGGCAAGTATATTGGGCTGATGGTTTAAATCCAGATAGAATACTTAATGTTGGTGATCCACAAACATGGCCAGATTCAACATTTGAATGGGAAGCAAGCACATTAATTAATCCAAATCAAGCTGCATATAATAATGCTATTAACTATTATATTAACAGTAATGGTGATAGAATATTATGGCCAGGTGTTGCATGGGTTCAAAACTGTAATTCTTCTCCAACATGCTTAATTTGTGATGATACAAATGAACTAGACTGTGATGCTATTAGATTAGCAAAAATTGTAAAGACTCCATGCTTAAATGTTACACTTGGTGAAGCTGGTGGTAATCTTAGAAATGGTACTTACTTTGCAACTATTGCTTATGCAATTAAAGGTCAGAAAGTAACAGACTATTTTTCTCCTAGTAACACACAACCGATTTACTTTCCTGATGATCTTCAAGGAGCAATTACAATTAATATAGAAGCAGATACTGAAAATTTTGATGAATTTATTTTAGTAGTAGTACAAAATATAAATCAGGGAACAGTAGCAAAAGAAATTGGCTTATACTCTACAAGGACTCAATCTGTTGAACTTGATCAAATTAAGGATGAGTTAATTACAATTCCATTAGAGTTTCTTCCAATTACTAATCCAGTATATGAAACTTCTGATCAGATAACTGATGTAAATAATTATTTACTTAGAGTAGGTCCTAGATCTAAATTTGATTTTAACTATCAACCTTTAGCAAACATAATTAGAACTAAGTGGGTATCTGTAGAATATCCTGCAAGTTATTATACTAAAGGTGGAAACAAAGGCAGTTACTTAAGAGATGAAGTATATGCTTTCTTTATCCGTTGGGTTTATAACACAGGAGATAAATCTGCATCATACCATATTCCTGGTAGACCACCAAAAAATTACACATATACAAGAAGTGGTTCTAATGTTCAAGTAACAGGATATGAAAGAGAACTAGTTGTTCCTAATGGTATACAAGATTTTAATACATTAAGTTCTACAGATCAATTATTTGAAGCATACAATACTGCTAATCTAAGTGGTGTTCCTGCAATTTTAAATACAACTCTTGCAGATGGTGGTAAGATAATTGCATCTGGAGAAATGGGTTATTGGGAATCATCAGAAATTTATCCAGATAACCAACCAGAGATCTGGAATTCAAGTGAATACTGTTGGACAGGTATAGATGGACATGCTGCAACAATTGACCCTATTACAAATACAACCATATACATAAATGATTTATGTGGTAAAAATATTAGGCATCATAAATTTCCAGATAACTATCTAAGCCCTAAGACTTTACATTACGAACCTGCAGCAAGTCAGAATGATCCTAATCTTCTGAACATAAGATTAATGGGTGTAGTGTTTGAAAACATACCATTACCAAAAGATAATGATGGTAATGACATCCCTGGTATTGTAGGGTATGAAATTTTAAGAGGTTCTAGAGAAAGTAACCGTAGTATTATTGCTAAGGGTATGATTAATAACTTTAGAACTTATGAAATCAAAGGTGATGTGGCAAGAGATAGATTAGGTTTATATGCTAACTATCCGTTTAATACTATTAAGTCTCCAATGAATACTGGTTCAGGTAACCAACATAACATTGGATTTAATGATCCATATATTAAAGTTTCACCTTATCAGCAAAGTATACCAAAAGAAATTATTAGTTTTCACTCACCGGATACAATGTTTAGAACTCCATTCTTGGAGACAACAGAACTAAAACTTTATGGTGCATTATCTGGTTGGTCAAATCAAAGATTTCAAGAACCAGCTCAACATCCTAAGTTTAAATTACTTAGTGATCTTACTATGGTATTTGCTTTTGTAGCAGGTGTTGCAGAAGGTTTAGTATCAATGCTTGGTAGTAAAAAGATTACTCAACCTGGTGCAAGTTATACTAGAAGTTTTGGACCTGACATTAGTGGTGGGGCAACTGTAAATACTATTAATGGTCCTAGTGGAAATGCTGGAGGATTTGCTACAACACCAAGTAATATTAATACTAAAATTGATACTACTACTGAAGAATATACAGACCCAACATATACTACAGTTGATAATAATCAGGTTGGTACTCCAGGTGTTCCTGGGGTTGGTTTTTATGGTAAACTAGAAAACTACTTTAATCTTGGTTCTATATTTAGTAACACTACTCAAATTACAAATACTGTAGAAGGGGTATTTGAAGACTTTAATAAAAAGACAGGTTTTGAAAAAGGTGGTACATTTACAGCACCTTCAATTGAAACTGATATTTCAGCTGCAGTATTTTTAGGTGGTGCAACAGGTCAAGCAGTATTAGCTGCACTTGGTATTGCAAATAAGTTTTTATATTACTTTGCAGAAGGTACAGATGTTGCACTACAAGCTATTTATGCATTTATTAAATATGATCAGTATGCTTTGCAAATGATATCTCATGGTCTTTATGACTCATTTATATCTCCAGCAAGTTTACAAACATCAGTTATAAATGGACAGCCAGTATTAGATGCATATGTAACTAGATTTAAAATTGATGATGCTTTTTATATTAGAGATAATATACAAGAAGTACAAACATATGGGCCGCCAGCATCTCAAAAAAGATATAGTATTAATAACTTAAAAAGATCTGATACAGTTGTATTAAGAACTTTAACCGGTCCTTATGCTGTACCTGGTTTTCCACAAGGTGCTGATGATGGTCCAAAATATATTGTAACTCCTGGGGGTACATATTATGATAGATCACTTGTAACATTATCTTATTTTAATAATGATGCCTCTGGTCAAGGTAATGCATGGGGTAATGGTGGCACACCTAACTTTAAAACTAATATTGAATCACCATTTTCTTTTCCTATTGCAAGTCATTATGGTGCAATAAAAATTAGAAAAAGAAATCTATATGGTCAGTTACCATCTATTAAACAAATTGCAATTACACCATGTGAGCAGAAGTTAGATGATGGTTATTATACATCACATATTTACACTGAACAATATAATTGCCCTGTAGATAATACTCTATATAAAATAAAGAAAATTGACTATACTCCTGTATTTTTTGGTGGTGATACTTTTGTAAATAGATACACAGAAAAGAATACAATGTTCTTTTTCTATGATTGGTTATATAGTCAACCAGATGGTTTTGAATTTAACTATCTACTTAGACAAATGATACCTGAACCTAGATTCTGGGTTAATTCAACAGAGTATGACTTTGCTGAATTTTCAGATATTTTTGCTGGTATCTTTGGTGGTAACCTTCCGCCAGGAACAGGTTGGAAACCAACCAATTTCTATAATATGGATAATGAAAACTATGATTACAGAGATGATCAAGTTTTAAACTATCCAGGATTGTTTAGACCAAAAGATTGTTATTTCTATTTAACTGTATCTTCAGTAAGAGATTTCTTTGTTGAGTCTGAAGTACTTGTAGATTTTAGAATACAAGGTATTACAGATGCAGAAAAACATTATGATCCATATAGATATACTGATTTAGAGTCTATGTTTAATACAGATCCTCAGATTATTACAAGAGGAAATGAATATAGATATGACTATTCATTAAGTATTACAAAAGCATTTAGTCAGTATTTTTCTGCAGGTAATTTACAAAATAGATTCTATAATCCATTTGTAGCACAGCTTTGTTATACATATTATCCTGATAGAATTATTTACTCATTACCACAACAACAGGAATCTTTTAAAGATAGTTGGTCAATATATTTAGTAAATAACTATAAAGAGTTTAAGTCTCAGATTAGTGCGGTTAAAACTATAAATAAGAATGGTATTATTATTACATTTAAGAATGATAGCCCACTTATGTATCAAGGTGTTGATACACTACAAACTGACTTAGGTACTAAGATTACTATTGGTGATGGTGGTTTGTTTAGTCAACCAGAACAATCTGTAGTTAATGCTGATAGATCATATGAATATGGTTCATCTCAGAATAGACTTTCTGTTCTTTCATCTCCAGCAGGTATTTATTATGTCTCACAAAACCAAGCTAAGATATTTGGATTTGGTAATGGTCTAAAAGAAATATCTCAGATTGGTCTTAAATGGTGGTTTACTAATTTCTTACCTTATAAGTTAATTCAAGATTTCCCTGAGTACCCATACCAAGATAATCCAGTCTCAGGTATTGGTTGTCAATCATTATATGATAATGAGAATACAGTAATCTATTTTAGCAAAAAAGACTATAAACTTAAAGCTGAGTGGCAAGGAAAAGTAATCTATGTTCCTTTAATTACATCTGGTAAATCAAAAGGTTTAGGTGACTACTTTCAAATACTTAATGTAAATGGTATACCTCAACCAGCACAATATCAGTTAGGTGACCCACTTTTATTTGAAGATGCATCTTGGACATTAAGTTTTGACCCTAAAAATGAACTATGGATCTCATTCCATGACTGGCATCCAAATCTTTCTATACCAACTAAGAATACATTCTTAACTACAAAAGGTAATACTATCTGGAAACATAATTCATTGTGTGATAACTTCTGTAACTTTTATGGAACACAATACCCATTTGAAGTAGAGTTACCAATTACAACTGGTCAGACTATTACAACAATAAAGTCTGTAGAATATATTCTTGAATGCTATAGAAGAAAGGCATTTAATTGTATTGATCAATTTCATGTATTAGATTATAACTTTGATAGAGCTGTGGTTTATAACTCAGAACAAGTTTCAGGTTATCTAAACTTAAACATCTTCCCTAAGAATAATATAACTCTAAGTCAGACTTATCCTAAATTAAATCAATCTAACTTATCTTCTTTTGATATACTATTTAGTAAAGAAGAAAATAAATACAGATTTAATCAGTTCTGGGATATTACTAAAGACCGTGGAGAGTTTCCAATTGGTTCAGACTATCCTCCAACAGGACCAGTTATACCAGGAACTACAGTTTTGAATGGTAACTATGATGAAAACATTATATGGAACACAGCTGCTAATGGTTATGTTAGACAATTGAATCCAGTTAATCTAGATTATAATAAGCCTCAACTGCAAAGAAAGAAATTTAGACACTACTTAAATTACTTAACTTTAGTTAGAGAAGACAGTTCAGATACAAACATGATATTAAAACTTGTAAATACTAAAAATCAAATATCTCTTAGATAATGAGAAAGTTAAAAGTAGATAAGTCTAAGATTGCAGGTAAAGGATTATTTACCACAGATGCTTTTGAGCAAGGAGAAATGATTGGGTTGGCACATGAGAATGACCAACCCAGTACTTTTATTGGTAAGTACCATAATCACTCTGATGAACCAAATGCAGTAAGTATTAAGCTTGGAAATAAAAGATATATAATGGCTAAGAGACCTCTCAAGA
>Ga0209442_1001010_pt1 | contig 16202 bp, 16 predicted proteins | sample LauGreSBDMM110DD_2_FD_187565 | JGI IMG/M metagenome (GOLD analysis project Ga0209442, IMG submission 187565) | Freshwater lake microbial communities from Lake Michigan, USA - Sp13.BD.MM110.DD (SPAdes) (version 2) | ecosystem: Environmental > Aquatic > Freshwater > Lake | place: Lake Michigan...
ATCAAAGGGCGCCAGTATTGGCTGGTGGCCATCCATAGCAGCGCATGCTCCCAATGGGTATGCGTCAAAACCCGCATAGTTGCCAAGCATTTCCAAGTGATCGCTTTCAGCGATGACTGGTTGCACAATCTCAAAACGTTCGATCGGCGCGCTGGCAGGTGTTACTGCAGTTGCAAGCAAGTCGGCCGCAACGGCAGGGTCTACAACGCCGCAAACCTGCAACATGCGAACCGCTGTCAGCCAGGCGTTGTCTACGCTGGACCGGGCGAAGTGTTGACCGCATTCGACAATCAGCGCCACCGCGCTGCTGTTTTCCTGGCGAAAAGCGTTGTAATCAATGAGGTGATATCCCTCGTGCCGGATCTCCGGCAAAAAAAGTTGGCGTCCTGGATAGCCCAGTGCGTCGGCGAGAGCCCGTGTCTTGGCAAGTTTAGGCAACACAAAGAAGGGTTTGAGTGCGTGCCAGGTGGAGTGGAGGTCCAGCAAGCGGTCCACCGTACGAACAATGGGAAGCATCTCATGGGCGCGGCGTGCCTCAATGCTGTGTGAATCCTCTTGCAGCAGGTCGTCATGCCACAGCCGATTAAAGTCTCTGTCTAAAAACCTTGCGTCTAGGCGCTGTGGGCTGAAGCACTCGTAGGCGGTCACATTGGCAAAGGACAGGGTCAACTCGCCGCAAATCGGGCGAATACCAAGGTCCAGCAGGCGTTTGACGACATGCATGCCACACAGCTCATTGCCGTGCGTCAGCGCATTGATCATGACATGTGGACCAGCACGTGGGCCACGAAACGAGTGGACGTAGTCCACACCCGACGTGCCCTGGCTGTACGGCGACAGGTCTTCTGGCCGTAGCTCTAAGGGGTAGTCAGGGGCCTGACTCATCTGGGTGACTTAGGCCTTCAGAGACAATGTGGCGACCACCTTGAACACGCAGGAATTGGGCACAGCGACAGCCAATCGTAGCCAACCACCAAAGTTCAAGACCCGTCCGAAGGTGACCGCATCTGGCACCGTGGGAAGCTCGAACTCGGTGCCTTCGTTCACCCAATGCAGGCCATCCGGTGAGATCTGAATGCGCGCGACAGCTGTTCCTGAGGGCGGCGTCGAATCAGGCATGAGATGAATGAAAAAAACGGCTTCGCTGGCCCAAGCCGCTTCATAGGGCTCGGTATAGACCTGACCGGTCCAGCGTTCGCCTCTGGCAATGACTGCGGTATAGGTGTTGCGTAAAGTGGCCACGTTAAAAATCTCCCGACAAAAGCACGCTGTCCAGATAAAAGAAAGTTCGCTTGGCGGTGTCGCTTTCGCAAAAAAAGGCCAAGTTCAGCATGCAATCCAGGTTGGCCATAGCGGGCATCTTGATCGACTCCAATCCTGATGGGTCCATCACAAGGTCATTGCACTGGAAACCAAGCCAACACATGTTCACCAAGTCGAAATCAAAGCGCAGGTAGTGCCAGTTGATCTTGGTGGGGATCTCGTTGTAGCAAAGGTTTTGGTGTCCCCCGGGAACGTCCTCCCAGTCTTCGGGGCTCAGGTGATCGTGGGTGACGATATCGCTGCCACCAATCGCCCTAAATGGTGTGGTGCGTTGCTTGAACTGCCATTGGTGTCGACGCTCACCGTTCAGCGTGTTGAGGTAGCGCAGATGGGGCATCACGCGCTGCTGTCGGTCCTGCAAGTCAAACAAGACGCCAAACGTGCGCACGTCTTTGTCTGACAACTTCAACTCGCTGGCTTCTGGCTTGCAAGCGAAATACGTCTCCACTCGAATGCGGGAGGCCTTTCGAAATGTCACGCGTTTGATGGCCGTGTTCCGCTCGCCAGCGACGGGGCGTGTGGCAATCTTCAAGGCGTAGGTGCCGTCGAACGAGCCGTGGGTTCCGCTGTCCCAGTGGGTGATCTGACTCAGCATCGGCTGGGTGTGACGGGCATAGGATGTCGTCATGGTATCGAGGGAGTCCTGGTAGTTGCCTACAAGACAAGTCCAGCCATTCATGCCCTGATCGAAGTCGTCGAAGTAGATGACCCGCTCCATCGGGTCAAAACGCGACAAACGCGGATCGCCATGAACAGGGTGACTATCAGAACGCATGAGATTATCCTTTCACGGAGCCAGCGGTCAGGCCAGCTATTAAGTACTTCTGCACCATCCAAACGAAGGCCAAGATGGGCAGCAATTGCAGGGTAGCGGCAGCAAACAGGATGCCCCAGTCCACCCCGTCAATGGCACCCACCATTTCGGAAATCACCAGCGGTGCTGTCTTGGCATTCACCGTGGTAAAGATAAAGGCGAACAGGAAGTCATTCCAAGCGAAGACCATGACGAACACGGCGGTGGAGATCAAACCTGCATACGACAGTGGCAAGATGATTCGCCTGAGGGTTTGCCAGAGACCGGCGCCGTCCATGGAGGCGGACTCCTCCAACTCCCGTGGCAACTGATCAATAAATGCCTTCATGATCCAGACGCCCAGGCTAACAAAAAATGAGCAGTACAAGACGACCAGCAGAAACTTGGTGTCGTTCAGATGTAGCCAGTTAACAGCGGGGAACAAGGGCAAAGTCAGCACAATGGGCGGCAGCAGGCGCACCATGATCATGAAGAACGCGCTTGCCGTTAAGGCTTTGCTGGAGCGACGAGAGTAGGCGTAGCCCGCCAGGAACGAAACCACCAGAGTCAACGCGGTCGCCAACAAGGCAACCCACAGACTGTTAGTGAGGTTGGTGAAGAAATCGGGCCATCGCTTCCACAGATTCTGGTAGTTCTGGAAAGTGAACGAGACGCCCCACAAAGAACCGTGCGAGAGGATGTCGCGGGGTGCGCGCAAGGACATTGAAACAATCAGCGCGATCGGATAGATAGACCACAGCAATACCGCAGCCAATGCCAGCATACGAAGCATGCCGATCCCCCACTTCTTGAGCAGGCGCGGGTTCAGCAAGGGTTTAGGTGGCGTCATGTCGAAACATCTTCTTGTACATGAGGTGGATGTACCAGGCGCCCATCAGCAATGAGGCCAGCAGCATCAGCCAGCCTGTGGCGGCGGCTGCGCCAAAGTCGGCATAACGAAACGCTTGGCGGTACAAATAAACCGCCAGGACCTCGGTGGTTCGTGCTGGGCCACCACCCGTCAACAGCCACACCTCGGAAAAGATTCGGAAAGCAAAAATGTACCTAAAAACCAGGGCCACCAGCATCGCCGGTACCAGCAAGGGGATCGTGATCCGGACAAATTGCTTCCAGGCACTGGCGCCGTCAACTTGGGCCGCTTCATACAGATCACGCGGAATACCCAACAGAGCGGTGTACAGCAGGATGAACGTGAAGGGCAGGTGATGCCAAACCGACAGCACGATCACCAGGGCCAGACCATGGCTGGGTTCTACCGACCAATCCAGCGGTGGTAAGCCCAGGCTAGCCAATGCATTGGTGATGGGGCCGCCATAGGGATCCATCATGAACTTCCAAATCACAACGGACACCACTTCGGTGATCGCATAGGGTGCCAGTACCATGGCAATCATCCATTTGCGCCACGGAATCCAACCAGCGAATAACACCGCCACGCCAAGGGCCAGAGCAAACTCCACGAACACGATGGTGTTCACCACGATGGCGGTGTTCCACAAAGCGCGCCAGAAATAGGGGTCGCCCAGCACGGTGGCGTAATTGGAAAGCCCGACCCAATCGGGAGACTTGCCATAGGTTGATCGTGTGAGGCTTAGCCAGAAAACGTAGAGCGCCGGCACAAACAAAACCAGCACCAACAGTGCCTGGGCCGGGCTTACCATGAGCCAATGTCGACGGTCCGGCTTCATTGATCTACGCGGTAACGTTCAACCGCATCCCAGTTAATCTCTACCCCCAAGCCCGGCAACTTGGGCACGGGCATTTGACCGTTCACCAACTGCGATGGCGACCCGATCGGTGTCAGCGTCAATTCATCCCGCAGCGGGTTGTCAATGCACATGCATTCAAAGGTGACAAATGCCGGCATGGCGGCCGCCAGTTGCAGACTCGCCGCGACACAAATTGCACCCGACCAACCGACATGCGGGGCGTAGCCCACATGAAAAGCATGCGCCAGCGTAGCAATGTCCCGTGTCTCACTGATGCCGCCCGATCGAGCGACATCAGGCTGGATCAAGCCAACGGCACGCTGCTCGATCAGCTCACGCGCATGCGCGACCGTGAAATCACTTTCACCACCGGCCAGCATGATGGGAATTTTTTGACGTAACAGGCCATAACCGGCCACATCTTCGGGCACGATGGGTTCTTCGAAGAACCAGTAATTCAGACGGTCCAGCGCCGCCCCCACTTTCACCGCGTCGTCCAGGCTGTAGGCCCAATTCGCGTCCACGCCGAGCGCCATATGCGGCCCCACGGCATGACGAACCGCTTCTGCTGCTTCGATGGCGCGCCCGACCGGTTGGCCTAGCTTGACTTTGATGGTCTTGAAGCCCATGGCGGTGACGGCATGGGCCTGTTGGATCATGTCCTCAATGGGAGCCCAATTGAGTGAGGAGGCATAGCAGTCCACCAGATCACGACCCATGCCGCCCAGCAAGCGGTGAACAGGCTGGCCGGTGCCTTTGCCTACGACGTCCCACAAAGCTATGTCGACGCCCGCCATGCATTCGAGCATCATGCCGCCTGCCCGACCTGACAATGAGGCGCGCATTAGTTTCCAGAGTCGGCGAATGTCAAATGCCGACTGCCCGATGAGTTTGGGCGCCAGCACGTCCTGAATAAAGCGAGCGTAAGCAAGGGGGCCAAAGCGCCCCAGGCATTCTCCATAGCCCACAACGCCGTCGGTGGTTTCGACTTGCACCAACACCATGGATACGGCGCCAAAATCGCCTTGCGATGTGCGGGTGCCTTCTGGCATGCGAGCGGTCAGGGGAATGGCCTTGACGCGTTGAATGATTAAATCTGTCATGTCGTCAACCAAGGCGCGATGAGCGCAGCGTTGGCAAATATCCCAGGCGTGCCACCTGTGTGCACAAAGACGATCGGCTTGCCCGATGGATCGCCATGGTGGCGCTCATGGTGGAGCAGACCCGCTAAAGCCTTGCCTGAGTACACCGGGTCAAGCAGCAGGCCCTCGGTACGCCCCGCCAATTGCATGGCCGCTACGCCTGCCTGGGATGGCACACCGTACTCCGGGCCTCTGAAATCATCGATGAAATCAAAATCCTCTGGCCCTACAGCGGTCTGCAAGCCCAGCATCTCAGCCGCTTGACGAGCCCGTTCCACAATCAGCGGGACCATCTTTTCGACATCTTGTTGGACCGATATGCCCACCACACGAGTTGCGAGGCCCAAGGTCTTGAATGCCAATGCCAGGCCAGCGACGGTCAGCCCTGAGCCGGCCGCTGTGTAAACAGCCCGTGGCTCAAGGCCCTGCTCCTTGAACTGCTCGGCCAACTCTTCACCCAAGTCCACCATGGCCGCCGCGCCCAATGCGCCGGTTTTGCCCGGCATGTGCAGGGTCTCTGTCCTCAGCCCCTGCGACTCAAAGTCTTGGTGAAAAGCCTGAAGCCAGCCAGGGATCCTGGCGTCATAAGGGTCTTTCGTGTCAATAAAGCGAATGTCGGCCCCAAACAAAGCGTCCAAGAGGTAGTTGCCTTGGAGCGGTTCATCTGCCTGACCACGAAGCAGCAAGCCCAAACGGATGCCTAATTGAGAACAAGCTGCCGCACAGGCCCGACAAAAATTAGATTGAGCCGCTGCCGTGGTCACGATGGCCTGGGATCCGCGCGCCAGCGCATCTCCCAGCAAAAACTCGAGCTGCCTTGGCTTATTGCCGCCGAGTGCGAGGCCACTAAGATCCTCTCTCTTGACCCAGAGCGCAGACGAGCCTGCTGCCTGGCTCAGCCTGGCCTTGTACTCCAGCGGTGTCGGCCCATAGGCCAGCGTTACGCGCTGGAGCGAGTCCGTCAGACGTCGCGACACAATCAGGGCAACAGGGGCTTGACCCTACGTTCAGCATCTTGCATGGCCAGTTGCACAGGTTTTCGTCCCAGGACTGCTGATTGCAACTCCTCTACAAAAATGTCACCAGCTTTGGCCGCGTTGTCAAATGCCGGTAGTGGCACACGAGCGACTTTGAGCGTTGCTGCTTCAGCAGCAGCGTAGGGCAATGTCGAGGTATAACGGGCATCGGCATAAGAGCTGGAGCGCACCGGGCCATTGCCATTGAGACCCGCCTTGACGGTGTTCTCTTTGCTGGATAACTCTTTGATGAGGCTCCAGGCGTAGGCTTTATTGGCTGCATTTTTGGGCATGCACATTGACCAGAACTCTGTTTTGGCAGGGGCGGACTCAGGGTATTTGCCCTGCAACTCCTTAGAGGCGGGTATGGCCATGACCTTGACATCACCGGGGTGCTTCGCCTTGTCTTTGTCGTTATAGAACTGGGTGCGTCCGAACGAGGTGATGGTCATGGCAACTCGTCCAGACTGCATCCATGTGTTGACCTCTTCACCTTTGATGGCGGTCCAATTGCGCGGGATTACCCCTGCCGCATAGAAGTCGCGCATGGTCTGCACCGCGCGCAGCATCGGCGGCTGATTAACGCCGAGCTTGAAGTCGCTGGTGATGAAGTCGCCGTCGTAGGCGCGCGCCATGTCAATCATATTCGGGTAGTTGTCGCCTTCTATCAGGAAGCCAAAAACCTGAGATCCGTCGGGCCGGGTGAAAGTCAACTTCTTTGCCGCTTCAATCACGTCCTCGAAGGTCTTCGGGATGGGCACCCCGCGTTCTTTGAAGATGGCCTGGTTGTAATGGAAACCGGTCGTGGCATGGCGGTGCGGAACCGCATATTGTTTGCCACCAAACTTCATGGCATTGACCAAACCAGGGAAAAGGTCAGCAGGATCTTCCAATGGGCTCGATTGCATCCAGCTGTCTAGTGGCTCGAACAAATTGGTGACGACTGGTGTGGCGCGTGTATTCACCATAAACGCAAGATCGATAGAGGTCGAGCCCAGGCTCGCCTCACGGAAAATGCGCTCGTGCAGAGGCCCTGTATCCAGGGTCACCCACTCAATGGCGATGCCGTTTTTCTTTGACCATTCGGCAGTCAGGTCGCCAGTCTTGCCCTGACTGATCACCGACATGTGGACGCGGTGCGACAGAATGGTTAACTTGGCTGGCTTGCTCTGCGCGCCTGCACCGATGCCTGTCAAAGCCATTGGCAGAAGCGAACCGGATTTCAACAAGTGACGACGACTGAACATAACAATCTCCAAAACAGCTGGGCGCTTGTTAGACACTAAGATATAGAATCGAAAACGTAAATGGAAAAAGTTTCCATTTACGTGAAAATTTATATGGCATTTTCCTCATTTTCCGTGGGTGTAAACCCTAGATGGACTCTGACGCATGGCCCACATTATTTCCAGCGATGCGCTGACAACCCGGGTAGCGGCTCTTTTTGAAAAGTGCGGCAGCACCGCCCAGGAAGCCAATGAGGTTGCCACTAATCTGGTGATGGCTAACCTTAGTGGGCACGACTCTCACGGCGTAGGCATGGCGCCACGCTATGTGGATGCTGTCCTGGAAGGGAATTTGAAGCCTAACGCGTCCGTTCTGATCCAAAAAGACCATGGGATGATGCTCGGTTTAGACGGTGGAACTGGCTATGGGCAGATCGTTGGCGTGCAAGCCATGGCATTGGCCTTCGAACGGGTATCGCAGCATGGCAGTTGCATTTTCTCTCTCTCGAATACCCACCATCTCGGACGCATTGGCCATTACGCTGAGATGGCAGTGTCGCGCGGGTTGGTCAGCATTCACTTTGTCAGTGTGTGGGCTCGCCCGGTGGTCGCGCCTTTTGGGGGCAGTGACGGTCGCTTTGGGACCAACCCTTGCTGTATCGGCATACCTTTGGGTTGGGGAGACACCACCCGAGAGCCGTTTGTACTTGACTTCGCAACCAGCCGGGTCGCGCAGGGCAAGATGCGTGTCGCCCATAACGAAGGGCGCTTGGCAGAGCCAGGAACTCTGATCGACGAGCATGGTTACCCCACCCTGAACCCCGGCGTAGTGGTCGTGCCTCAGTCCAATGGGATGATGGGCGCACTGCTGCCATTTGGCGAACACAAAGGGTTTGGTCTGGCGGTTGCTTGCGAGTTGCTGGGCGGCGCGTTAAGCGGTGGGGGCACGTGGCATCAAAATTCTGACGGACGGCGCGCTGTGGTCAATAACATGTTGACCATCCTGATAGATCCAGCGCGGCTGGGCAACCAAACCAACTTTGCCCAGGAGGCCCTCGCCTTTGTTGATTGGTTGCGTCAAAGCCCGGCCGCGCCTGAAACAGCGGGTATGAAATTGGCTGGCGAACCAGAGGGCATTGCACGAATCGAGAGACTCCGCGACGGAATTGTCATCGACGATGCCACATGGCGGGAGTTGGATGACTGTACGCGCAAACTTGGACTGCCAGAATAAATCGCGGGCTCGAGCCCGAGTGAGGCTCCCTGAAATGCGCCCCAGACTGCCCCTCAGGTCGATGACGCAAGAAGAAAAGTATCGACTTCATCTCGACTCGGACAGCCAAGGCGTCCGCCGAAGCGTGTGCACTTGAGCGCAGCAGCGACACAGGCAAAGCGTGCAGCACGTTCAATAGCTTGTCCTTCCAGCAAAGCCAGCGCAAGCGCGCCATGAAATACGTCCCCGGCGGAAAGCGTATCAACGACATTGACCACAGGCGTATCAACGTGGCAGATTTGCCCATCCTGTACCCAAAAGTATCCATCAGCACCGCAAGTGGCGCCCACATGACCCTCATGGCCAGACGCAATGTGCAGTAATGCCGTCTCTACATTGGTGGCGCCCGTATAACCAAGAAGGCCAGCATCTGAAAAAACTGCATAGGTCGCCAGTGGAACGATGCGGTCTAGAACATGCTTAGGTGCAATATCGCCGTCGATCATGCGGGGTAACCCAAGTGCTTTCGCTGCTTTGAGTGCGGTCTCAGCCCCGTTGACCCATCGCGCATCGCAATGCACCATGTCGGCCTGGGCCAGCGACGGGGTGAGGCCAGGCGAAACACCAAAAGCTACGCCGGCCTCAACAGCTGCCTGAACATCCTCTGCCGTCAGCAAGGTGCCCAAGCCGATGTCAGCCTCAGGTGCAGCTTCAATCATGGCCTTGACAGCATCGAGGGCTTGGGGCGTTCGCAGCAATACCTCAAACACCACAACACCGCCCCGCACCAAGGCAGCAGCCAGTTCTGCCGCTGAGTGAACATCATGGACAGTTAACACGGGCATGACGGTCACGCGCGCCAAAATTTGCCGCATGGCTCGTTTGTAACGCCTCATTGGGTTGGTCCCGTTCGATGTTGTCATGACGTTAAGTGCTTCAAGCCGCATCCCGGGCCTGGTAGGCGCGAAGGGGCCACAAAAGAGAAATTTGCTGTACGGCCGCGCGCAGGGGCTCCACGAAAGACAGCAAGCGCTGCCTATCAAGTTTGAATGACAACCCGCCAATCGACACGGCACCAAGCACGACATGTGGGTCGTTGTGGTCCACGACCAACATCGCTATGGCCGACAGGCCTATTTCTGACTCCTGCTCATTGAGTCCAAACCCCAGCTTGCGCGTGACACGAATCGCCCGACGTAGTTCTTCCACGGTCTTTACGGCTCGGGGCCCCACCAGCGAATTATCAAAACCACGGGCTTCGACCAGCGCGATCGCCGTATCCTCTGGCATGCTCGCCAGCCAGATCTTGCCCATTGCAGTGGTGTGCAATGAGACATCCTGCCCATTAATAGGGTCATATCGGAAGGACCCTGTCGCACCCTGTGCCTTCGCAACCTTGTTCATTACCTCACCATCAACCACCGCCAGACGCACAAGCTCACCGGTATGTCGGGCGAGCTCATCCAGCGGCGGCTGGCAAGCCTGTGTGATATTGGTGCTGGCAAGCAGGCGCAACCCCATCGCGCTCAATCTGAGCGTCGGTACATAACGGTCGCTGAACCCCTCCTGCTTCACGTAGTGGCTAGCAACAAGCGCCTGGAGCAGACGGTGAGTGGCGCTTAGCGGCAGCGCCAGTTTTTGCGAAATCGCACTGATGGATAAGCCGCTGCTGTGATCAACCAGCAGTTCAAGCAGCTTCATACAACGTTCAACGGACGACGCGCTGAAATTTGACATTCAAGAATCTTTCACTGAGCAACTAATTGCCGCGCGAGAATTATATAACTGGAAACACTTTCCGATAAAGAAAGCCCAGAGCTATAATTAGATATGGAAATCTTTTCCAAAAAAGCCTCCGAAAATCTGACCTCTTTTTGACAGACTTACATCATGTCTACCGTTTACATCAAAGCAGTACAAAAATACTTCGATCAAACCCATGTCATCAAGGGCATAAGCATTGATATTGAAGATGGTGAATTCTGCGTTTTGGTCGGGCCTTCTGGCTGCGGAAAATCAACTTTGCTGCGCATGATCGCGGGATTGGAAGAAGTTTCTCAAGGCGCGATCTCCATCGGTGACAAGGTCGTTAATGACATCCCCTCCAAAGAGCGCGATATCGCCATGGTGTTTCAAAGCTACGCGCTTTACCCTCACATGAATGTGCGGGACAACATGTCCTTCTCGCTCGAAATGGCCAATATGGCAAAGTCGCAAATCCGGGCTAAGGTGGATGCAGCGGCCAGCACTCTTGGACTCGAGGCCCTGTTGGACCGCTTCCCCCGCCAATTGTCTGGTGGTCAGCGCCAGAGGGTGGCAATGGGACGCTGCATGGTGCGAGATCCATCGGTATTCCTGTTCGATGAGCCCCTCTCTAACCTAGATGCGAAACTGCGAGTGGCCATGCGCACTGAAATTCGCGCATTGCATCAACGATTGGGAGCCACTTCAATTTATGTCACGCATGACCAGATCGAAGCTATGACCATGGCTGACAAAATCGTTGTGATGCGCGACGGTCTGGTGGAGCAAGTGGGATCGCCATTGACTTTATACGACCGTCCAGCAAACCAGTTTGTGGCTGGATTCATTGGATCGCCCGCCATGAACTTTCTCTCCGGGCGAGTGACAGACGGACGTCTCGTACTTGCCGATGGACAGACCTTGGTGCGCCCCGAACATATCGATTGCAAGGAGGGTCAATCCGTGACTATCGGCATACGTCCGGAGCATGTGTCTCTGTCCAATGGAGACTGCCAAATGACAATGACTCTGAAGTCGATTGAACCCACTGGCGCCGATACATTGGTTCATGCCGAGATTGCTGGTGAACCGATAACAGGCATGTTTCGTGAACGGGTTCAATTAGCAGGTGGGCAAGCTCTTAGTCTTTTCACTGAGGCCAGCAACCTACATGTCTTTGACGTAGGGACAGGTCACAGCCTAAGTAAGGCGATTTGACGCACTAGGCACCCGCATCAAGGCCTGCCCCATCCGGACCTGGCGGCCGGTCTCAATCCCTTCGCACTGTCCGACGTCAGCGTGTGTGAGACAAATAGGGAGCAGTGATCGGACGAGCAAATCACAGCGTATAGGTGGACCGGAGTCCCATCTGATAAATCGGGGGGTGGTGGGGTGGTGGGGTCTCGTCTAGACATAAATCGCATGGGGGGTGGGTCACCATCTCAGGTGCGTCCGAGCACATGTCCAACGTTTGACGCGATTCCCCAGAAATTTCAGAAGTCTGTGACGAACAGTGATTGATGCCAGAGTCGGGGTGCTCTGCTCGAATAGCCGGTGGGGGTACGGTGGTGCCCGGGCAGGCCGAATATCAGAAACCGGTGTGACTAACAGATCGGAACGTGACCCCAAAGGGCATCAACCAAGTACGCCAACCGATGGTAATGAGCCGTGATCAGCCAAAAATCTTGGGTATGTTTTTGGGTATGTAGAAACAGAAAACGCCCCAGAAGGGGCGTATTTGCTTGATGACTGGCGGAGTGGACGGGACTCGAACCCGCGACCCCCGGCGTGACAGGCTCAATATGGTATCATCTTGAAACCCAATACTGGAAAGGCTTTGCACGGTTTTAGCTACCTCAAAAACCCCGTTTGGGGACAATTTGGGGACAGTGCCAAACGGCTCAGGAAAGAATCGCAATGGCAAATTTGACTCAACGCACAAACGGCAAATGGCAGGCCAAAATTCGTCGCACCGGATGGCCCGATCAATCGAAATCCTTTAAGACCCGTGAAGACGCAAAAAAGTGGGCAACAGCAATGGAACGCGAGATGGACATCGGCGCGTTTGTCAATCGAAACGACGCTGAACGCACAACATTTGAGTCAGCAGCAAACAGATACATCAAAGAAGTGGTTCCCACAAAACGCAGTGGGGAACGAGATGTATACAAAATCAAGGCGCTGATCGAGCAGTTTGGGAAATACAGTTTGGCCAGCATCAATCCAGCAATGCTGTCTGACTACCGTGATCAGCGTCTAAAAGTTGTGGCGCCCCAAACGGTCGTTCACGAAATCAACATGCTGTCTCGGATTTTCAAGGCCTGCTCCATGGATTGGGGCATCGCTTTACCTCAGGGTCTTCCAACGGCGCTGGTACGAAAGCCCGCAGTCAACAATGCCCGAGATAGGCGTCTTGACCCGTTCGAGTGGGAAAAGCTAAAAGAATCTCTTAAAGAATGCACAAGCCCGTTGCCACTTGCAGTTGTTGAGTTCGCGATAGAGACCGCCGCACGCCAATCAGAAATCCTATCTCTGGTTTGGCAGGAAGTTGACCTCAAGAAGCAAACTGCGCGTTTGCGGGGATTGGACGGAGAAAAGACAAAAAATAATGATCCCTTCCGAGACATCCCTTTGACCAAGCGTGCGGTTGAAATTCTGTCTGCCTTGCCTAGGCAAATCAAAGGCAAAGTCTTTCCAGCCTCGCAAAACTCCATCAAAAAGTCTTGGCAACGATCGGTTGACCGTGCTCGTAAGCGTTACGTCCACGAAACACTTCAAGAAACGCTATTGGCAGCAGGCATGGACGAAAAAGCTGTCTTGGCAGAGATTCGCGCATTGATTTACAAGAAAAAGACCCCCCTCCCCCTCACTCGTCAAACCATTGCGGAAATAGAGTTGTCGGACAAAACCCTTGTCGATTTGCATTTTCATGACCTTCGGCATGAGGCAATTTCGCGTCTGGCAGAGAAGCTACAACTTCACGAATTGATGAAAGTCACAGGACATAAGTCAAGTGCTATTTTGGCAAGGTATTACCACCCTAAAGCTTCAGAACTGGCCCTGAAAATTAGTTGAGTATTGACGGTGACCGAAAACTGACCGCTGGGGTGTTTACCCCGATGACGATTTGATGCACCGCTGCGTGATGCTGAAGTTTGAGGGCTAGAGCTACGGGCTCAAGGAAGCGGCGGCACGCTTGGCCATCCTTGCTGAGGCGTCATCTGAACGCGCTGCATGGGGGAATTTGGGTGGCCACGGGTGGGGGAATTTGGACTGGCCATCAGGGCCGACTGGAAGATGTGCGACTTTACGAGTTGTCATGCCGGATCAAAACCGCAGTCAGTTCATGACAAATACAAGCCATTCAGAAAATCTGGCACGGCGACGGTCTTGCCATCGAAGTCCGCAAGCAACCCACTGATTTCATTGGGTATTTTTCTTGGAGTTTGTTTTTCATTCCGGCTAGGGCTGGAAACATCGCTGTTTTTGAAAAAAATGAGGGTTAATGAGGGCCGCATGAACCCTCATTAACCCGCAGGAACTAGCAATAACCAGCATGAAAATAATGGTGGAGCTGGGGGGATTTGAAGGTATGATTTTAAAAGCATTTCCGCCCCGTGCTTGACGACAACCACCACGCGAGGGAATTTTCCGGCCCTCCCCCTGTAAAAATCTCCCCCGCGAGGCACTTTTTCCCCTCCGACCACGATTTGATCAGGGGGGCGATTTCAGTTTGACCAGTGCGTGCCCAATGAATGGCTTGGACTCAGCTCGATTGACACTTTCCCGCCGCGCATCGATGAGACCCCCAGGTCGCAGATGGCGGATTTAAAAAATAATGTCATAGGTGCTCCAGAAATGAAAAAAACCCGCCGAGGTTTTAGCCAGGGACGGGTTGGTTTGCGGTCAAAGGTCAGCTTCAAGGGCTGACCCGGTTGGTCATAAGTTTCGGGCTGCGTGATGCAGTCTCAAAATTTCAACATTGTCGCCACGCACGCGGTAAATGGCGATGTAGTTCTTGTGCAGGACCAGCTCACGCGTGCCAGGGACGCGGCCAGCTCGACCCATGCCAGGATGGGCCTGAAGTTTGGCCACAGCGGCCTGCAACTCCAGTACAAAGCTGGTGGCGCGGGCCGGGTTGTCTTTGGCGATGAAGCCAGCGATGTCATCAACAGACGCGAGCGCCCCCCTGGTCCACTTGATCAACATCGATCAAGCGCCGTATTTGGCAAACACCGCTTTGACCTGCTTGTCGGTTGCGAATTCGCCTGCATCGGCCTCCTTAACGCCTTCGTGAATGTCACGAATCTGCCAGGATTCACTTTGCACATAGTGGGTCAGCGCATCGATGGCCAGAAAGCTCTTGGTCCGGGCGGTCGCCTTGGCCAGCTCTTCAATCTGGTTGTAAAGCGCCTCGGGCAGGCGTACGTTGATGGTTCTGGCGGACATGGCGTAACACCTTTGTGCATGTGTAATACAACGCATTATCCACTTCACAAACCCAAAGATCAATCCGGGCGACGGCGTCCCTGGGCAAGAGCTCTTGAGCCGAGGAAATTAAGACCATGTGATTGAGCCGGGGAGCTTTCCAGTCAAATAGGGGAACAACTGCAAAAAACAGGCATTTACCCAGTCTTGTTCCCTGATATGTTCCCGGTTACTTTTCTGTGTTCAATGGTCCTTGCAGCCTTTAATGGTGCATAAGTCATTGATTTACCTATGAAAAAAGCCGCTAAGTAGTGATACCTAGCGGCCTTTAAACAGAGTAATGGTGGGCTGCGGGGATTTGAAATTCCCTCGTCAAATAAAATTTGGCCCCTGTTTTAGCCCTTAATTCTCAATATCCCCAGTTTTCGTAGATGACGGCTGAATTATTGCAAGGCGGCGCTAATGGCTCCGTAATGCTGAGTAGCCTTGGGAATAATTGGGTCAAAGTTAACGACAACTAAGCAGCGAAGGCGTGAGTTGACTGCCGCACCCATTTGCAGTCATCGTCATGCAGCACAAGACCAAGCGTCCAGTTCAGTTCGAGATCACCGCAGTCACAAGGGAGGCGTTACAGGCCTGGATCAAACAAGCTGCCATGAAGTCAGATGACTTTCTTTTCCCCAGTCGGCTTCACGATTCGCCGCACCTGGGTACGCGGCAGTACGCCCGAATTCTTGGGCACTGGGTAGACGAGCTTGGTCTGGATCGTTCCGAGTATGGGACCCATTCGATGCAAGGGACCAAGGCGACGCTGATCTATCGCCGTACAAAAAACCTTCGAGCCGTGCAGTTGTTGCTCGGACACGCCAAGCTGGAATCTACGGTGAGATACCTTGGCATAGAGGTAGATGATGCCTTGGAGATTTCTGAGCAAACAGAGATCTGAGCTGTCAAAGGGGTGTCCCTCAGAGGGATGGCGGTGGCCATGATGTGTTGCTGTGTGCATTTTTGGAAAAGTCAGTAAAATGCATGAAACTTCAATGAATAAACATTCATGACCGTCGCTGCCTCACTTCATACCCCGTCTTTGAAGGGCGCCACTGCGCACCTGGCGGCAGGCCTGCGCGCGGGCCACGTCTACCGGCGCGAGGATTTGACTTTTCTGAGCAATGCCATTGATCGGCATCTGCGCGAACTGGTGGCCATGGGCAAGCTTCAAAAACTGGCCCAAGGGCTTTACCACGCACCCAAACAATCGAGCTTTGGACCACTCCCGCCTACCGACGATGAGGTGGTGAAAGGTTTTCTGCGCGACAAGGAGTTCCTGGTGTTCTCGCCCTCGTCTTACAACGCGGTTGGCCTGGGCACTACCCAGCTCTACAACCGCACGCTGGTTTACAACCATAAGCGCCATGGCATCTTCAAACTGGGCAATCGGCTGTTCGACTTCCGGGTGAAGCCACGCTTTCCTAAAAAGCTGAGCCGGGAGTTCCTCTACGTGGATTTGCTCAACAACCTGGACGAACTGGCCGAAGACCGCGATATGGTGCTCAGCCAGGCACGCAACAAGTTGTCCTCCTTTGATCTC
>Ga0209442_1001012_pt1 | contig 16164 bp, 15 predicted proteins | sample LauGreSBDMM110DD_2_FD_187565 | JGI IMG/M metagenome (GOLD analysis project Ga0209442, IMG submission 187565) | Freshwater lake microbial communities from Lake Michigan, USA - Sp13.BD.MM110.DD (SPAdes) (version 2) | ecosystem: Environmental > Aquatic > Freshwater > Lake | place: Lake Michigan...
TGACCAAGGGAATACACATTTTGCTTCGCTTCAAAATCTATATACATTTAAATGAGGTCAACTACTTGCGAAGGACTCTGCTATGAAAACCATCAGCCAATTCCTAGACCAAAGCAAGAGGCCAATTTATTTTGTCGGTTCAAAGAGCAAACTCTCTTCTTTTTCTCGCCAACTATATGCTGCGGTCTACTTGCGCATTCGAACGGTGGATGCTGCTTAAAATCATCTCCGCAGCTTTCTCCGCGATCATCATTGTTGGTGCATTTGTGTTGCCAGATGGCGAGGTAGGCATCACAGAAGAGTCTGCCACGCGCAGGTTAGAGAGGCCGTGCACCCGCAATTCGGAATCAACAACGCTTTCGCGATCTTCCTTTGCGCCCATCTTGCAGGTGCCGCAATAATGATAACTGCTGGCACCGTAAGCTCGACCAAAATCGATCCACTCTTCGTCAGTGTTGATGTCTTCGCTTGGCAACACCGTCTGCTCGATCAAGGAAGACAGAGCATCCGTCTTCAGCAGCCGTTGCGACATTTTCATTGCAGCAATAAAGACTCTTCGATCTGACTCGTCGGTAAGGTAATTTGGCTGAATTTTGGGAAGCGCGAATGGATCAATGGACGCGGCACGAACATATCCCGAGCTGTTGGGTCGTGACTGCCATCCACCTAATGTAAGGCCGGAATTTTCGTCAAGTTTTGCGGGTACTCCCAACTTGCTCATCGCCGATGTCAGACCAATGGTGAAATCAGGGGAGCTCAGTTCGGGCTGCGATTTCCCAAAAAGATAAGCTTGAATGGGTCCAAGATGAAGAACGCTACCGCGACCAATTGCCCACCTGCTTATTTGCCATAGCAAGCGCGCGCCACGAGCAGTTTCGTTTAACGTTCTAACACCAGGCTTAACTCTGGCGACAAGTCGGGCTCCAAAGTGGTCCCTCAAGTTCTCACCGACGCCCGGTAGATCATGAAGGACTGGTATTCCGACGCTTTGGAGATGATCGCCCGAGCCTATCCCAGAAACTTGGAGCAGTTTGGGTGAGTTAATCGCGCCGGCTGTGACGATCACTTCTCGTCTGGCTCGAACTGTGCTGACAGTATCTCCCCGCTTGCAGCTCACACCGACAGCACGTTTTCCCTCAAGCACTACCTTTAGAACATGGACGTCCGTTCTGAGATCTACAGAGCCATTTTTTAGCATGGGATATAGAAACGCCCGAGCTGAGCTCTTTCGTCGGCGAGAGTCGACAGTGGACTGGCATGTTCCTACTCCGTACTGGCTCGCTCCGTTGTAGTCAGGGTTGAAAGGAAGACCTAGTTCTTGGCCACCCTGCATGAATGCTTTAGCTAATGGGTGATCCCAAGCCATATCCGTGATAGGTAACTGTCCATCCAGCCCTCTGTAATTTGAATCTCCACCTTCCCTGCGCTCAGAACGTTTGAAATACGGGAGTATTTCAGGGTAACTCCAACCAGCATTGCCCAATTTTGACCATAGATCGTAATCTGCGGCTTGTCCTCTGTTGTAAATCATGCCGTTGATGGAGCCAGACCCTCCCAGCACCCGACCCTGTGGCATGGGAATGCGACGTCCATTTGTATAAGGGCCTGGCTCGGACTCAAACCGCCAAGTGTATGGAGAATCAAACACAAGCTTGAAAAAACCAGCGGGGATGTGGATGAGTGGGTGACTGTCTTTGGGACCTGCCTCCAATAAACAAACGGAGACACCTGGTTCCGCGCCAAGCCTCGCGGCCAAAATGCACCCGGCAGTTCCACCACCGACGATCACGTAATCAAATTCGTCCATACTTGTCCTAATGTGCGTATGAGTTGATGGGGCTCAATTAAAAAAGAACTGCAAGGTTCATAGTCATCGCCAACAGTGGCCTTAGCGCACACTAATTGTCAGGTCAAGTAAGCCTTGGTTGTTTTCTCGTCGCATGCAATGTCAGCTGCACTAACGCTCGCAACAATTTGCCCGCTCTTCATCACGTAGGCCCTGTGAGTGAAAGAGGTACTCCTATCTTTATATCCTCTGCAAGAGCAGTAGAAAGAGATGGAATGCTTGTGATGGACACGCTTACCAATGCACTGGTCACCATTATCTTCAGTGTGCAAAAAACGGGCAATAATAATCTTGTCATTATATTTCCAATATTTGTTTGGTTGATTTTTAAAAAGTAAATATATTTCAATATTTCAGAAATAAATCACTTGAATTATTTGTCGAGCAACTCATGAATAGGAATGCCGCGTGGGTAGCGCTCTGTTCTTTCAGGTGATACCTTGAAGTTTAATGTCGCCCCTTCAACTTTAGCAATTGCAATTGTGAAATGTGATTGCGCATGCAGTGAACGCACAATACAACCTTCAATAAGATGACCCATGAAAGTTTCACCTGCAACAGTAATGGTTAAATGAATATGTAAATTTGGATCACCTTCTTTGTAAAGAATGCCTGATGTGCCTTCAGAATCATATGTTTCCAAAGTTTGCCCTATCATTCCGACCCCACTGCATTCCATCAAACCCTCAAACTCTCGTACACCTGGAGGGGCTTCGCTAACGGTTGGTTCAATTGGCATGCTCAGCCTTGCTTTACACAATCCCCCGACAAGGCTCAGAATATAACCAGTTTTAATTTTTTCACGGCGACAGATCTCCATAATTTCATTATATAGATCCGCATCTTTTGATAACTGAGCAAAAATAACATCGGCTACCTTTGCATGCACAACTTTATCAACCATAATTTTTCTCCATTTAAAAATTTAAAATACTATTACTTCTTTTTATCAGCCACTGCATTTTTAAAAGCTTTAGCGGCATTGCTTGTTACTTCAGCCATCATTGCTGTATCAGCTGAATAAAAGAAAAATCCACAACCCACCTCTACCCACTTAGATGCTTCTGCTGGGTTATAAAGCCCAATTCCGGATGGAATAGATCTTTTGTGTTCACGCGCTGCTTTAATGACAGTTTCTGTCGCTAGTAGTACAATTGGATCTTCTACTTGACCGGGCTTGCCTAGTGATGAGGCTAAATCAGAGCGCCCAACGATCAGGGCATCTAGCCCAGGATCGCAACTTAGAATTTCTTGAACGTTCTCAACGCCAAGGCGATCTTCAATCTGTCCAATCAAAACCACTTTTTCGTTTTGAATTTGAGAATGCTCAATAAATGATGATCTGAGACTGCCATAACGAGCCGCTCTTGTTAAAGTGCAAGTTCCTCTCATACCAAGAGGAGGATAATTCGAGGCTCTGGTAGCTCGAATAACGTCGGTGGCATTTTGAACAAATGGCAGTACGATTCCAGTTGCCCCAAGTTCTAATGCCTCAAGAATTGTCTTTTCTGAATTTTCTCGCACCCGAATGAGTGAAGCCATTCCATAAAGTTCAGCAGCTCGAATCATATTGGCAATAGAACTCCAATCTTTTGGACTGTGCTCTAAATCGATGATCACGTAATCAAAGCCCGCCATTCCCATAATTTCTACGATATCAGGGCTAGCAAGAAATACAAAAGAACCAAAAACCGCTTCACCAGAGGCCAATCTTTGTTTAAATGTTTTCTCCATATTATTGGTAGTTAGTAATAATTAAATTTCTTTTGATTTCCTCTTTCACCCAGTGTCATTGAAATTGTAAATATTTTTTAAGTGAAAACCCTTACTACATCTATATAAACTGTCAATAATGTCCCAATGTTTTTACACCAAGACATCGTAAGCTAATGATTCGCCATTGTTTTCATGTTTTGAGTCTGGTCTCGATTTGAATTTTGATTTCATAACGTATGGTCCTTTGCGTGTGCACGCAAAGGACCGCAATGAACCAAGGCAAGCTTGTTTTTCTCAACACATGCTGGCTGCTGAAATCATGGCCAATGCGCCGTTGGCGCTAGGTGCCAGCAAACGCGTGATCGTTAAGTCGCGAGATTGGCCCTTGGCTGAGATGTTTGCCCAACAAGAGACCATCACCGGTAACTTGCTCAAGAACTAGGGTGCCTTTGCTTTGCCTTTGCCTTTGCCGAAAAACGTTCTCACGCTTAGAAAGACAAATAGATATGTCAAAACCATCGCAGTCTAAGACTTATGAAACCATCGTTATCGGTGCGGGTTTTACTGGCATGTACATGCTGCATCGCTTGCGCCAACTGGGCATGAGCGCTCGCGTGTATGAGGCAGGAGAAAACGTGGGCGGCACATGGTTTTGGAATTGTTACCCAGGCGCACGTTGCGACGTGGAAAGCATGCAATATTCCTATTCCTTCATGGAAGACCTGCAGCAAGAGTGGGTCTGGAGCGAGCGCTATCCGTCGCAGTCGGAAATTTTGAACTACATCAACCTTGTGGTGGATCGTTTGGATTTGCGACTAGACATCCAGTGCAACACCCGTGTCAACGCTGCCCACTTTGACGCAGCTAGCAAGCTGTGGTCAGTCAGTACCGATCAAGGCGATGATGTAAAAGCCCGTTTTGTCATAACGGCAACCGGGTGCTTGTCTGCCGCGCGGGCGCCTGACATGGCGGGTAAAGTAAGTTTCTAAGGCAAGTGACACCACACCGGTCAATGGCCCAAAAACGAAGTGGATTTTTCGGGTCAGCGTGTGGCAGTGATCGGTACAGGTTCGTCGGGCATTCAACTCATCCCTCAGGTGGCGCAGCAAGCTAGTTCGCTAAAAGTGTTTCAGCGTAACCCTAATTTCAGCGTTCCTACGTTGAATCGACCTTTACCGGTAAAAGAGCAAAATACCTGGAAAGCCCAGTACGCCGATTACCGTGAAAAGGCCAGACACACGCGTTCAGGTATTTTGTACGACTACAGCAGTCGCGCCACCTTCGATGTTTCAGCTGAAGAACTCAACGCAGAGTATGAACGCCGTTGGGCAAAAGGTGGGGCGAATTTCATCCACGCCTTCAACAACACCTCCAGTAACCGAGCCTCTAACGAACTGGCGGCGGAGTTTGTGCGCAACAAAATCCGTGGCATTGTCAAAGACCCATATGTGGCTGAGATGCTGTGTCCCAAAGATCATGCTATCGGTACCAAACGTATTTGCGTGGACACCAACTACTACGTCACCTTCAATTTGCCCCATGTCAAGTTAGTGGATTTGCATGCGCAAGCTATTCAACATATTGACAAAAATGGTATTCAAACCTCAGCCAAGCACCACACGTTTGACAGCATTGTGTTTGCCACGGGTTATGACGCCATCACGGGTGCGATCGAGCAAATCGATATCCGCAATCACCACGGCGTTTCTTTGAGGGACAAGTGGAAACAAGGGCCTAGAACATATTTGGGGTTGATGACGCATGGGTTTCCCAATTTATTGTTCATCACTGGGCCTGGAAGTCCTTCTGTTTTGTCCAACGTGATCGTCTCAATTGAACAGCATGTTGACCTCATTGCACAGTTCTTGGCACAGATGCAATCGGACCAAACAGCCTTGGTGGAACCTTCTTTGTCTTATGAGGACCAATGGGTGACGCACTTGGCGGCGTTGGCCGCCATGACCTTATTTGCCGATGCCCCCTCTTGGTATAAAGGCGCCAACATTCCTGGCAAGACAAAGGTGTTTGTGCCCTACATAGGCGGTGTAGGCACGTACCGTGAATCGTGCGAGGACGTGATTTGCGATGATTACCGCGGATTTCAATTTTCCGATGAGGTAACCACATGATAAACATGCAAGACAAAGTGGCGTTGATTTCGGATGACGCTTGCGTAATGGGTAAGGCGCAGGCGTAGTTCACAACATTCGGTATGGGTTATCCAATCCCGCCTTGCCAATCATGGTTCAAAACTCAATTTTCCCTCCAATAGTTCTCCGCTCGGCATGAGCATTTGATTCAGCTTGATCGTAAAGATCATTATTAATTTGTACGGGCATTCACATGAATTTTAAAAAATGCAATTATCCTAAGAATTTAGCACGAAGCTGTTGATTTGAAACTGGTAGAAGGAGGGAGCAATTTTAAATGATCTATCAGCAACCAGAGCTTGAATTGAATAGGCGAAAAGTTAAGAACACAAAAGGGCTCGAACTCAATTAAAAAAACTACGGCTTTAACAACCGGTCTCGAAACGAAATAAGACGTAAGACAAATTTTGTCTTGGACATTCAACTCAAATTTTTGATTTATGGAAAAATATTTTTGAGGTTTTACAAGATAAAGGGTTGCCGCCCTAGCAAACATGGATTATTTGTGTTTAACTGACCTATCCTGCCATGGCACAAGAAAACTTAGGATCTACGATGATTAGAAAGGTTAATACGATTGATAGAGAGAATTTTAAATATTTGGAGGTTAATGCTGTTGAGAAAACAAGTATATGCTTGGAGCGTATTTCGAAGTTGGATAGCGTACTCAAAGCAATGATTACTGTTAATGGTGATGAAGCTCTAAAAAGAGCCAAAGAAATAGATGTTACTAAGTCTAAAGGTGAGAATTTAGGCATGCTTAGTGGAATGACCTTCACTCTAAAGGACGTCATTTATACCAAAGGAATTAGAACAACAGGCGGATCAAAGTTTTTTGAAAATTTCATACCCGAAGATGACGCTGAAGTTGTTCGTCGTATAAAAAAAGCTGGGGCAATAATTATTGGAAAAAATAATCTTCACGAATTTGCATATGGTGGGACAACTCAAAATCCCTTTTATGGATCGTGTCGCAATCCTTGGGACACTAACCGAATAGCTGGCGGATCAAGTGGTGGATCTGGAGCAGCTGTCGCTGCTGACTATTGTGATGTTTCACTTGGAACTGATACAGCAGGTTCTGGTCGAATACCTGCAGCTCTTACAGGAGTTTCAGCTTTACGTCCAACTTCAGGAAGAATTTCAAACCATAATGTCATTGGATGTAGCGTACCTTACGATACCATCAGTCCGTTGGCTCGAAGAGTGACTGATATTGCCCGCGTATTTTCTGTTTTGGCTGGCCATGATGCTAAAGATCCAGTTTCTGCAGATATGCCATTAGAGAATTTTTTACCTGATATTGGCAATGGAATTCAAGGTATGCGTATTGGTATCCCCAAAGGATATTTCTTTGATGACGCTGATTCTGAAGTTCGCTCAGCAGTCTTAGAAGCGGCAAATAAACTCGAAAAAATGGGTGCTCAATTAATTTCAATTGATTTGCCAGGAGCCGAGGTGGCTAAAGAATATTTTGAAAAAATATTTCACAGCGATGCGACCGCCTATCATTCTGAGAGACTCAAATCAGCACCCGATCTGTTTGGTGATGATACGCGTGATCGGTTGAAGTCGCTGGGTGGGTGTTTTACTGCAGTTGAGTACGCCAATGCATTGAGATGGAAGGAGAACTGGCAAAGCAAGCTGCGAAAGGTCTTTACTGAAGTTGACGTCATCCTTTCACCAACAACCCCAGTGCCTGCGCCGACAATTGAGGAGAGTCTTCAAACCACAACAACGACTCGTCGACTCACGCTTTTCTCTTATGTATGGGCCATTGCTCAAATTCCGGTACTTGTTGTGCCATGCGGATTCACGACAAAAAAACTTCCTATTAGTCTTTCTTTGGCCGCAGCTTGGTGGTGCGAGCCAAAACTTTTCAAAATCGGATGCGCTTATCAGGAACAAACCAATTGGCATCTCTATCGCGCCCCATTGATTGCAGAGCTTCATAAATAATAGGTAACGAAACATGAATACCAAAAATTTAGAGGAACGAATTCTTCGTCTTGAATCATTAGAAGAAATTCGGAAATTAAAATCACTGTATTGTGCTTACTGTGATGATAGCTATAACCCAGTAAACCTTGCAAGTTTATTCACAGATGATGCAGTTTGGGAGGCTTCGCACAGGGGGCGAATGGAGGGAAAAAAAGCCATTCATGATTTTTTCAAAAGTATTTCAGAAAAAATTACGTTTGCAGCACACCTGGTGATGAATGAGATCATAGAAGTTGATGGAAATATGGCTTCTGGTCAATGGCGAATGATGATGGCGAGTGTAGAGAGGTTTGAAGGAGTCGATCTGGCTGTATGGGGTCTTGGCAACTACGATCAAGACTATGTTCGTAATCCGAGCAATGGGAAATGGTTGATCAAGAGATCAACTGTCGTAATAGACTTTCTCAACCCTGCTACCCATTCGTGGGAACGGCGAATATAGTTAACATCTATTGGTTTTTGAATCCAATCGCTGTGAACCCTTATCATATGTTTACCCTTAGCACTGACAAGATACATTGACTTGTATCCAATAACTGCGTTAGTATGAATCAAGAACAAGGCAATAGTTAAATTTGCCGAATATGATTGGTGAAAGCAAGTGGTGGTAAGGTCAATTTCAATGACTTACTCGGCCTCTAAAAAAATCAGTCTTCAATTACAAATTAAGGAGTAATGCTGTGAATATTTTTTATAAATCTATTTTGCCATTTCTGTCTGCTCTCTCAATATTTGCCGTAGCAATTGAACCTGCTGTCGCTCAAGTTAGTCTGGTTTATGCCAATGGTTACGCTCGATCACATGCACAAATGGGCGTTGTAGGTGATGAGTGGATAAAGCGAATTGAGTTGGAAACACAGGGGCGCGTCAAAATTCGTCAAGTTTTTGGTGGTGCATTACTAAAAGCTGAAAACATGATTGAAGGAATCCGAGGCCGAACAGCAGATTCTGGTGCTGCGGTTGTTTCCTTTTTTCCTGGTCAGTTGCCTATTTCTGCAACATTGGCTGGCTCAGTCAATATGGAAATCGGAAATAAACTAGATATGAAGGGCGTTACAGCCATCACGATGAAGTTGATTGAGGAGTTTCCAGAATTCAATGCTGAGTATCAAAAATTAGGATTGAAGGTCATGTTTTGGGTGGCTACTCCACCATACGCAATTATCACCACAACGCCAGTGACTAAGCTGACGGATTTTGGTAGTAAAAAAATTCGAACATTCGGCAGCGTATTGCCGCAGTTAGTTAACTCAGTCGGTGCAGTTCCTTTATCGGTTGCATTTGGTGAAATCTATACGAGTCTTCAAACGGGTGTTTTGGATGGTGCGTTAACTGATCCACCAGCAATGATTTCTGGTCGATTTGATGAAGTGGCAAAAAATGCTGTCCTCACTGGCCCTAATCAAGGCGCATTGACCATGATTGCCCCTGTAGCTTATTTAGTGAACTTAGAGAGTTGGAATCGTATTCCTATTCAAGACAGAGTGATTATTGAAAAAATTAACAATGACATGATTTTATTTGGATCTGACCTAATGGTGAAAGAGGCAAATAATGCAATTAACACTCTACAAAACAAGGGTGTCAAAATTACTCGATTGACATTGGCTGAAGCCAGTACTTGGGGTAAGCAATCCCCCGATTTTATTAAGCAGGCAGCTGAAACAATAAACAAAAGCGGCGGCCCAGGCGATAAATTAACAGGGCGTTATCGCGAATTGGCAAATGACTATGTGTCTGGGAAGTGGAAGCCATGAAGCAGCTTGCAACTGAAATAATTCAAAACTGAATTTATCCAAGTTGTAACTCTGAATTGGTTAAACACACTTTATGTTAAGCATTGAAAACTATTTTCGTCGCGGCCAAATGCTATTTGTTCAAATAGGTGCATTCGGATTGCTTGTTCTTTCGGTGATGTTAACTGTGGATGTTTTATTTCGCTGGATAACAGGGCGTCCCTTTGTTGGCGTATTTGAAATATCACAAGTGCTTTTAGTTTTAGTAACCTTTTCTGCTGTTGGTGCAGTCCATTCCGATAATCGACAGCTGAGTGTAGATATTTTATCTGCACGTGCAAAGGGTAAAACAGCAAAGTTCCTCCGTCTTTTTGATGCGTCCATTGGAATCATCGTATTTGGAGTGCTTTTATGGAAATCATGGGAAGAACTTTTAAAGGCAATTCAAGGGAAATTTTTGCTTAGAGGAATGATTGAAATACCTACTGCATTCCCACTTAGCTTCATTTTGATTGGTACTTTTTCTATTGTTGTGTCCCTGCTGTTTATATTTTTTCAAAATGCAAGTCATTTTTTTAAAAAATAAATTTTACTAATTTAAATATAACTAATCAAGACCCATTATGGACTCTACAACAATCTCAGCAATTGTTTCCTTTGGGCTATTGATTATTCTTTTCTCTGCTGGCGTTCATATCGGCGCGACCCTCGCATTTGCTGGCGTAGTTGGCGCAGTTGTTTTTACTGGCAACTGGTCCAGTGGACTTAACATGATACTTTTACAAACAATGGATGTTTCATCTTCATATACATTGATGGTGATTCCACTCTTTATCGTCCTGGGTACGCTTGCATCAGCTTCAGGTATTACAACAGATCTTTTTACTTGCTTTTATCGTTGGTTTGGTCGTATCAGTGGTGGTGTGGGTGTTGCAGTGATCGCTACTTGCGCCGGGATGGCATCCATTACTGGATCAAGTGTTGCTTCAGCTTCTGCCATGTCGAAAATTGCGATGCCAGAGTTTCGTCGCTATAAATACGACGAACGCCTTGCTGTCGGTGCAATTGCCACTGGGGGGACGCTATCAATCATGATTCCACCCAGCATTACGCTGGTATTGTTTGCGCTGTTTGCAGAGGCCTCTGTTGGAAAGTTATTGATTGCTGGTATTTTGCCGGGTTTTTTAATTGCCTTTCTTTATGCAGCCGTGATTTACATTCGTTGCCGGATAAACCCCGCCCTTGGTCCAGTTGGAACAGTTTTCACATGGAAGGAGCGGTTTGAGTCTCTGCCCCCTATCCTTCCATTTTTATGTATTGTTGGTTCTGTTTTATCAGGAATCCTCCTTGGTGTGTGGACGCCAGTTGAATCTGCTGCAGTGGGCGCAGTGCTTGTAATCCTCACTGGATTCTTGAGAAGGCGATTAACTGTGCCAGTTGTTTTTCTAGCATGTGTTGATGGCGTCATCACGTCAGCTTCAGTTTTTCTTGTGGTGATAGGTTCATTGATTTTTGGTCAATTTCTGGCGCTCAACGGATTTGCGGAAATTCTTGCTGAAACGATTAAAAGCATGAACTTATCGTCACTTGGACTTTTTCTGCTTCTAATCGGTATCTATTTCATACTAGGTTGTCTTATGGAGGTAACAAGCATACTGGCACTGACGGTACCGCTATTTATGCCTCTTATCGCGACTGTCGGTTGGAATCCCATATGGTTTGGTGTTATGGTTGTATCCATGATGGAGGTTGCTGCTGTTACCCCCCCAGTTGGATTAAACCTTTACGCTGTTAAAGCCGCCTTGCCAGATGTCAGTCTAGAAACTATATTTAAGGGCGCAACCCCTTTTTGGATGATGAACATCATTGCAATCTTTATTTTTTACGTGTTCCCAGAGATTGTGCTTTACCTACCCGGGAAGATGTAGCATTTTTTTTCTTAAGTAATGTTGGATTTTTAAAACCAAATTCAGTTATGGCATAAGCGCGAGTAATATATTCACGCTTGATATCTTCTTTGATTTTCAACGGGTCTCGATCTTTCACTTTGCCATAGCCACCACCGCCTGGAGTAAAAGCCTGAAATGTATCGCCTTCACAGAATTTGATCTGCTCATCTTTCGTAATAAGTGGGGGTACATAGGCTTTGCCTTTTAGTCTTAATTTCACATCTGTTTTAGCCGCACTTCCTCCTCCTTGAACACCAAAGGGACCTCGAGTTGCCCTATCGCCAAGCAGTGAAAGTTTTGCCTCTCCACGCAACAATCGAATTCGATAGCGTACGCCGAGCCCGCCTCGCCATTGGCCAGCACCGCACGAGTCATGGCGAAGAGCGTACTCCTCAAATAAAACAGGCATTTGTTGTTCACAAACTTCAATGGGTGGAGTTTTTGCAAGTCCTACAGTTGTACAAGCGTTAGATATGCCGTCTCCCCCTAACCATCCGCCAGCGCCTCCGCCAGAATAGAAGTAAAACACATATCGATATTTTCCAACTGGATCGTATCCACCAATTGTTAGGTTTAAAGAAGTTCCCATTGGAGCTCCATGTAAACGCTCAGGGATCGCTTGAGCCATAGCTCCAAATACGACGTCGACAACTCTCTGTGAAACTTCAGACGCACAGCCAGAAGTGGGACGAGGGTAGCTCGCATTTAAGAAAATAGTATCTGGCGCTATGATTTCGATGGGTTCAAAGCAACCTGCATTGGTTGGTATATTGGGATAGATGTGTTTAAGCGCAACGAATACAGCAGCTGTTGTTGCACTTATAACTGAATTTAAGGGGCCGCTGCAAAAGCCAGAGGAGCGGCTGAAATCTAAAATTAGTTTATCTTTCTTGACGGTCAAATCGAGTCGAATCCAAAGAGGTTTCGCTTCTATGCCATCATTGTCCATCGCATCCTCAAATCGATAAGTTCCTGGTTTGATTTCGCTGATACGCTGTCTCATCAACTTCGCTGATTGCGTTAAAAGATGATTGATGCCTTTAAGCATCAAAGTAGAACCGTACTCAGCAACAACTTTTTTAAGTGCTTGTTGACCTGCACGCAAAGATGAGACTTGAGCTTGTAAATCACCTAATCGCTGGTCAGGGATGCGAACATTACTAAGTATCAAGTTTAATAAGTCATCATCTAATTGTCCTTTTTTATAGATGCGAACTCCTGAAATTCTTAACCCTTCTTGTTGCACTTCTTCCGCACGTGTGACAAAACCACCAGGTACACTTCCACCGATATCTGGCCAGTGACCACTTGAACCCAGTAGACAAAACAAATCTCCATCAATGAATACAGGCATGATGAGCTTTACATCCATCAAGTGAGTGCCACCTAGGTATGGGTCATTAATAATAAAAATATCACCGTCCTCAAAAATATCAGCGCGTTTTGCAATCGTGCCAGCTGCAAACTGCATTGCGCCAATGTGTATTGGCATACCCGATGAACCTTGAGCAATCAGCAATCCATGATCGAATGTAAAGATGCCAGATGCACGATCCTGTCCTTCTGAAATAATAGGAGAGAATGCTGCTCTATCTAAAATAATATCCATTTCCTCGCAAACCTGTTGCAAACGATTTTGTATAACCGTAAGCGTAATTGGATCGATCATAATTTTCCCTTAAATTTAGGCTGTAAGACAAGATTGCCAATTTGATCTACGGACCCATCCCAATGAGGCGGTAATACTGTGCTGGTGTCTGATTGATCGATTCTTGCGGGACCTTCAATCTTTGAGTTTGCTGGAAGTTTCCATCTATCGTATGTAAATACTTCATGCCATTTTTTACCGAACATCATTCGAGTAACACCAGTTATTGCCTCTTTTAATGTGCCTTTTATGGGAACAGGAATTCGAAGATCGCCAGAAGTCCCGCGCGCTGCCACTGCTCGTACCCGTAAGTTCACCAAACGCACAGGCACGCCAGAAACTATTACCGAATAGCGGCGGCGATATTCATTTTCAAATAAAGTTAAAAGTAATTCGGGTAGCGGTTCAGGGCTTGGAACGTTTACTATGACTCGATGCGTCTGCCCCTCGTACTGCAACGCAGCTTCATACGTCAGATTCACTTTTCGTTTTTCAATGCCTTCGTCCTTCATAACAATTAAAACTCGATCGACCATTCTTCTATAGTGCTTAATAATCTCCGTTTTAGTAACTAAATTGATACGACGATGAACCGACCAAGTGTCGTCATGTCGGATTTCGGCTAGTAGACACCCAAGTGCTGAGAACACGCCAGGCCAAGGTGGAATGATTATTTTTGGAACGTCTAATTCATCGGCAATACTGCATGCGTGGATAGGTCCCGCCCCTCCAAACGGTAGAAGTATGCACTCTCTAGGATCATGTCCTTTTGAGAGAGAGTTTCTTTTTATTGCGTTCGCCATATTCATATCAACAATACGCAAACAAGCAACAGCAGCTTGCTCAGCAGAAAGGCCTAAGCTCTTACCTAGTGTCTTAAAAGCTGCAGTGACATCTTCAGCTTTATTTTCTGCTCCAGGTCGAACTTGTCGAATATTGAGACGCCCTAGCAAGAAGTTGGCATCTGTCACTGTAGGTAGTTGACCACCTTGTCCATAGCAAACTGGGCCTGGGTTGGAGCCTGCACTCTCAGGACCAACATGTAAAAGACCTGCTTCATCAACTCTTGCAATGCTTCCACCACCAGCACCAATCGTGTCAATATCTATCATAGGAATCCGCGACGGAACTCCATATATAAATTCCTTTTGCTCAGCCAGTGCAGGCTCTCCATCGACTACAAATCCAACATCAAAACTTGTGCCACCCATGTCAGCCGATATGATGTTTTTCAGTCCAAGCTGACGTCCCAACCATCCAGCAGCGATTACCCCACCTGCAGGACCCGATAGGATGCTTCGGCAAGCAAATTTATATGAATTTTCCACGTTGAGAGCCCCGCCATTCGATTGCATAACAAGGAAGGGGCGACGGTATCCGGCTTTGTAAAGAGCACTCTCAACTTTAATCAAATATCGATACAAAAGTGGTTGTAAAAATGCATTGAGTACCGTTGTAGATGTTCGTTCAAACTCTCCAACTTCAGGTAGAATTTCATGGCTCAAACTAATATAAACGTTAGGCCAGATTTTTTTTAAAGCCTTGCGTGCAAATATTTCTGCGGATGGATTGACGTAACTGTGAAGAAAAACGATTGCTAATGATTCAACTCCAGATTGCAGAAGCTTAAGACCTGCTTTTTGAATACCTTCTTTATCTGGTTTTGCAATTACTTCGCCTGATGCTTGTACTCTTTCTTTTACCTCTAGACGTCGATCCCGAGGTATTAGTGGTTCAAAACTCCCCGTCATTCCGTATGTGGTTGGGCGAGTACGTCGTCCTAACTGAAGTAGATCACGAAAACCTTCTGTAGTTATCAGTCCAGTACATGCGCCTTTATTTTCTAATAGAGCATTTGTGCCAACCGTTGTACCGTGAACAACCGCATCTAACTTGTCGATTGAAGATAACAGTGTTAAGCCCGCAATAAAACTTTCAGATTGATTAATCGACGTAGCAACTTTAGTTACGCTAACCTGACCAGAGATTGTATTAAGGACTACAACATCCGTAAAAGTTCCTCCAACATCAACTCCTGCAAATATTGACATACTTCCTTTGCGTGTCTATTAAGACTAAATTTGTTACAAGGCGTACTAACTTTAGCGTGTTCTTATTTTTATCTAGACTTAAAATTTAATATAGTACAGTTACTTCAATGTGTCAAATCACCTTTTGTGGCAAGTGGGTGGTGGCGTGCTTTAATCGTTTAAGACAAATGCTAGTACTTGATTAAAGATGTTATTGATCTTAAGAGAAATTGAATATGCATTGCAGGATCATATGGCTCATCCATCTTGGTATCTAGCGCCTTGTCAGATCAAACGTTAAAACCTTATGGTTGCAGTGTCTAATTTGCGATGAGCCAACTGTTGCGTCGCAAAGTACAAGCTGAGTTAGCCCCCTGAAACACAGTCCCGCTGGTATTCCTTAAACTAACATCTAGGAATATGACTATGGATATGTCTATGTCTTCAGCAAGACCCAATCGGGTGGAAATGATCACAAGTGTTCAGCGCCGAAGGCGATAGACACCCGAGCAAAAGCTTGAAATCGTCAAACAAACCAACATTCCAGGAACCTCAGGCCACGTGGGCCGTGCTGCTGAAACTGCTGGAAAACCTGGCCGCCGACGAACACCAATGGGCCAGCAAAGGCGCAGGCAAACCGCTTTAGCCACGCCATCGGTGGCGCAACCGAGTTGCCCGAGCGCCGATTTACACAGCGACGTTTTGCTGTCGTCCCGCCGCAAAGGCATTGATGTTGTCAAACGCGGTGCCGAAAAACACTTCGTAGTTGTCTTTTTCCACATAGCCCAAGTGCGGTGTGCACAGGCAGTTGGGCAGGGCCAGCAAAGGGTGATTCGCACCAAAGACAGGCTCTTCTTCATACACATCCACAGCGGCAAAGCCGGGTCGCCCAGCCTTCAAGGCCTGGGCCAAAATGCCGGGCGCGATCAAACCCGCGCGGCTGGTGTTGACCAGCAAGGCGTCGGGCTTCATGCAGGCCAAGTCAGCGGCGCTCACATAGCCCTGGGTTTGCGCTGAGAGTTTGAGCTGAATCGACAGCACATCGCACTGTTCAAAAAACGCGGCGCGTGAAGCCGCCACAGCAAAAC
>Ga0209442_1001016_pt1 | contig 16114 bp, 13 predicted proteins | sample LauGreSBDMM110DD_2_FD_187565 | JGI IMG/M metagenome (GOLD analysis project Ga0209442, IMG submission 187565) | Freshwater lake microbial communities from Lake Michigan, USA - Sp13.BD.MM110.DD (SPAdes) (version 2) | ecosystem: Environmental > Aquatic > Freshwater > Lake | place: Lake Michigan...
CGAAGCAATTGGGTTTGACTTTGTCGGTGTTCATCTCGATCAGCTTGAAAGAGCAGTCAAAGTCAGCACTTGCAGAATTTGAGCAACGCATCGCAGAACACGACGAGGTGATGGAGTGCTATCTCATGACAGGCGATAGTGACTACTTGATCCGCGTGGCTGTGACTGATATCTCAGCTTTAGAAAAATTCATCTTGGATCAACTCTCGCCAATTTCAGGAATTGAAAAAATTCGCTCTAGCTTTGCGCTGAAACAAGTCCGATACAAAACTGCTTTGCCTATGCCTTAATGCGTTTGGAAAAATAGTCCATGCTTGATGATGCCAAACACTCAGACTTATTTCAGTAGTAAAAGATGATTAGTTATTGACTCTGCATTGAGAAAAAAATGTAACCATGTTGTCACTTTAGCTAAATATTGATTTAAAAAGCTTAGCTTGCCATGACATTTCCTCAGAACAATACCTAACCGTCTAGATCATTGACGCCCCGACTTATTTAAACTAGCTCAAGCGTCGAGACTCTAAACACCTCCTACCCGTCCAAAGCGTGCCGGTATTAAAAGCAAATTAGTCTCTCTAAGTTGTAAAGAATATAACTTGCTATGTTGAAAGTTTCAAAAAATTAAGGGTAGTACCAATGGAATAAGCCCATTCGATTCAATAGCCTCCCTAATTGCCACTAGGCGACCACTTGATTGTCCAAAGTAAGAAACAATGACCAGCTGGTTTGCGAACGCCTATAGGTAACTGAATTAGGAGTGTGCTTGCATTTAAATCTTGGCAGCCGTCACAATGATCTCAACCATAAGATCGGGCGATGCAAGATGAACTTCACCTGTTGCACGTGTTGGAAGGGCATCTTTTGGCGCCCACTTAGCCCAGACACTATTCATACCCGCAAAGTCAGCAGTGATATCTTTGAGCCAGATCTGGACGCAGAGTAAATGTCGTTTATCAGATCCTGCTATCGCTAGATATTCGTCTATCTTGTGTAATACATCGCGCGTTTGAACAACGATGTCTCCTTTAACACTGGCAGAAATGCCTGCGATATAAATTGTGTCTCCATGATTAACGACTTAATTGAGTCGTTCGTTTGAATCGATGCGAGTAATTTTGTTCATTTGTATGCTCCAGTTTTTTTTGAAAGTAAGATTCAAATTTGTATGCGGTAAAGACTCTGGTTGATCCAATCATCAATCTGGCTTAGCACCAGATTCTTTAACAATGCGCGACCATTTCAGCACTTCAGCTTCGATGAAAGTCTTGAACTCTGTGGGACTATTGCCTTCAATGATGAACCCGCGTGAGCCAAAGTATTCTTGAATTTCTGGTGTTTTGAGTGAGTTATTGATCTCAGTACTAAGCTTTGTGATTACGTCTTGTGATGTTCCCGCTGGCGCAAAAAACCCTTGCCAAGATAATGCTTCGAATCCAGGGAAACCACTTTCGGAAACTGTGGGAACCGTAGGCAACATTGAGTGGCGTTTTTTTGAAGTCACTGCTAAAGCCTGAATCTTGCCTGCTTGAATTTGCGGCATGACAACCAGAAAATCGCCAAACATTGTATCGATTTGCCCCCCCATGAGATCGGTTAATGCACCTGCACTGCCGCGATAGGGAATATGCACCATTGCAGTACCGGTTGACAGCTCAAACATTTCTCCAGTTAAGTGCATAGAGGTTCCATTCCCTGGAGATCCATAACTGAAATGTCCTGGTTTAGCTTTCGCCAACAAAACAAGTTCCTTTATGTTGCCGACCTTGACGTTTGTATTCTTAACTAAAACCAGTGGGGAACTGACCACCATAGATATCGGCGAAAAGTCCTTTAACACGTTGTAGGGAAGTTTTGGATAAAGTGCCGCGCTGATAGCATTGCTACCTGTAACACCCATAAGCAATGTATACCCATCAGGACTGGCTTTTGCTACAAAGTCAGCTCCGACGGTACCACCAGCACCAGCTCTATTTTCAACAACGACGGGCTGCCCCCATACAGCTGCGAGCCTCTCCCCTATTCGGCGCGCCAAAAGATCGGTGCTACCACCGGGAGGAAAAGGAACAACAATGCGAATGGGTTTTGATGGAAATGTCTGCCCCTTAACAGTCATTGTTGTCACAAACAAAAAGAGGATAGCGGACACAAAAATCCAAGCAGATCGATATAAGCCATTTGTATAAGCAGAAGAAAATTTCATGATTAGACTCCGATAAAATATGTTTTCAGTCAAAAAAGCTGCGTGGGTTTAGCAGACATAAATATTTCATGTCGCACCCCACCCCCCCGCACCTGCTGTTTCAATTACAAGCAGGTCACCCACTCGCCAATTCGCTCGCGCCTTTGCAGGCAAAACTTCAATATGTCCATTTGCTTGCTCTATTCGTGCTGAAGCACAAGCTCCAGGTTGTCCGCCAGCACCCCCCTGGGGGGCAATACTGTGCCGCTCACCTCGGTAGGATATGCTGCCAGCGCCCTCTATCAATCTGTAAGCTCGTATAACTCCGTCGCCCCCTTTATGCCGACCAGCACCGCCAGATCCCTGGCGAATGGCCACGCGCTCAACGCGTAATGGGGCTTGCAACTCGATTACCTCTGCCGGCGTATTTCTCGTGTTACCCAAATCTGTAGAAACGCCAGAACCACCGGGCCCCCAAGGCGCTCCACCAGCAGCAGATGCAATAATTTCTGTGAACATCCAAGAGGTCCCATCTAAACGAGTGCCGCTAAGTGAGAGTACGACCACTTCCCCTGCGTTGGGCGCTGGAAGATGATCTGGTCTTGCAAGTGACCACGCACCGATAAATGAATTTGCGAGTAGCTTGATGAGATTGGTACGTGCATTCAAAGCAGCAGGTAAAGTCGGATCTACGATACTACTGGGACTCGTTATCAGTGTAATTGGAACAGTGCAACCTTCATTACTAGACGCTTGAGGTGCAAGCATTTGCGCAAAGTAACTCACAGCAGCCCAAACTGCTCCGCGCGAGGCATTAATTGGACCTAGAGTCTGAGGGGCGCAACCCGTTAAATCTATTGTAATGGCATCACCACTTTTACGAAGCTGAACTACTACAGGTATAAGTTCATTGGTAATTCCATCACCGTCCAGTGCATCTTCAAAATAGTAGAGGCCATCAGGTGCATTTCGCAACGCGTCACGTGTTGCAGCCTCCGAACTTAAGAGGATAGCCTCACAACGTTCATTGAAATCATTCAATGCAACGATGGATTGCATATCTTGAACGCCACAATCTAATGATAACCATTGGGCACGAAGGTCGCCCCTCAAATTTTCAGGCATCCGACTGTTGGCACAAAGCAGTCCCATGAGGTTTTCATCCAATATATGACGGTGGAACAAACGCACCGGTGGAATACGGATGCCCTCTTGATGGATGCTCGTGGCGTGCGTTGGCACCGAACCTGGCGAAATGCCCCCTACATCTTGGTGGTGCAATATACAAACTGCCAAAGCCTGCACTTCACCAGACCGAAAAATTGGACGCATCAAGACGAAGTCTGGCAGGTGGGTCCCACCGCTCCATGGATCATTGACCAGATAACAGTCGCCTTCCATCATAAATTCAATGGGAAATACCCGAAGCAATCCTTTAACAGCTGGAGATAGACTGCCCGACAACAAGGGCAGCGTTCGTGCTTGCGAAATCATACGTCCATCGGGTAAAAACAATGCGGCTGCGCAATCCATTGCTTCGCGAACTACAGAAGACACTGCCGCATCGAGTATTTGTTGCTGCATGCGATTTGCAATATCTTCCAGTTTTGTGGCAAATGGGTCAGCAATTTTATTTGCACTGACCGACTCTGCTGTTAATTGATGTGGCACTTCGAGTCCAAGTGATTTGACCGTTGCAAGTGTGCGCTCGTATTCACCCAAGTGCGGAAAAATTTTATACGAGCAAAACACACGTGCTTGCGGAAACTCTATGGCCAGTACCCTCGCTACCTTTTTTTCATGAGAAGGATTCAGAGGTGAAAATAGAAGGCAAATTGCAATCGATTCAAGTGGAAAAGTGAGAGCTCGAAGGTTATCAATAATTTGTCTTGTATTGATTGGCTCAACTTCAATCCCTTGAGAATCTATTCGACCAACAGATTCAATACGACATTTGTGAGGTAGGAGTTCAAGCCAAGGCGATGCAGGTACATGCACGGCATAGGGATCGACTCGGTTTTGTCGTGCAAGTGGCAATATATCTGCAAAGCCACGAGTACAAATTAATGCGATACTCAAACTTAAAACCTTTCAGGACTGAAGGGTGATAAGTCCACCTGCGGTGTGCGGCCAGCCACAAGATGCGCGACTTCACGACCAGTGCTTGCCCCCATACACATTCCCATGTGGCCATGACCGAAAGCTAGCCATGCGTTTTCTGCGTCGCGGACACGTCCAACCACCGGCAAGCTATCCGGCAGGCAAGGCCTGTGTCCCATCCACTGAGTAAAGGCAGAAGTATTTAAATGTGGAAAGAGTTCTCGGCCCTGTTGGAGTAAAGATTCTGCACGCGCATAGTTGGGCAACGCCTTCAAGCCGGCAAACTCCACTGTTCCTGCCAGCCGCAAACCCATAGCCATGGGGTTGACCATCAAGTTATTTTCAGAGGCCATCACAGTGTGTTTCAGTAAAAGGTTAGCGCTTGTCACAGTTACGTGATAACCCCGTTGGGTTTCTAAAGGTACGCGAGTACCCAGTTGAGCTGCCAATTGTCCGGACCACGCTCCTGCAGCAAGCACCACGCCATCTACCGGGACATTTTGATGATCTTCAGTGCGTAAGGCATGTACCTGCGATCCCTGGATATCAAATCCAATGACCCGAAGATGCACTTGACTTGCACCATCTGCAACGCACTGAGCATGTATTGCTTTTACAAGCGCAGAGGGGTCGGGTGTAGAACCATTTTCAGGTGCAAGGATGCCAAATCGAAAACGACCCTTCAAGTCAGGCTCAAGATCTTCAAGTTCTTCACGCTCAACGTCTACCAACTCAACGCCCAAAGACCTGCGCAAGTTCATTCCCCAAGCCCATTTTTCTGCAGCTTCGCGGGAAGAGTAAACATAGAGGCAACCCGTTTTTCGCAGGAGGTGTTTAGCATTAGCGTGCTCTAAAAGTGGCGTGTAGCAATCAAAAATAGGCTCCAGCAGATTGCGTAACGCGCGTGCGATGCGAGTCACTTCTTCACGCGAGGAGTGCCTCAACATACTAATCAGCCAAGGCAAAACTACAGGGGCGTAACGCCACCGTACGCTAAGTGGTCCCAACGGGTCCAAAAGCCATTGGGGCACACGCTTCCACATGCCAGGCATACCAACGGGGAGACATGCACTTGGAGACAACGAACCCGCGTTCCCAAAGGAGCAGGATTCTCCCGGTTCAAGTGGGTCAAAAAAGGTGACTTGGTGTCCATCTCGCTGCAGCCATGCAGCTGTACATGTACCAACAACACCGGTTCCTATGACTGCAATATGCATCTGCTATGTTCCAATCTGTTCCGGTCAGTGTTGCTCTGGAAATTTAGCGATTCCTTCGCACATATTAATTATTGCGGATTCAATCACGAAGTGCAACTTTGATTTACAAAGATCCTTCACAAGCTCGGATTTCTCTTTCAAACCTTGGAGCATCGTGATGCCAACTTTGCTGAAGAAACCTTAGCAAAGCTAATGACCCAAGGCTGGGATCGATTAACGTCTACTATTCAAATTGGAAAAAGGAAAAAAGTTTGAGCTGCATATGTATCAGCCAGTTGGCTCTCACCCTTCTGATGTAATAAATTTAGCTAAAAATTTTCCTGATTTATCTTCAATCTCTGTGACGTGGGGAGCGCCGAAATGGGTCGGAAAAAGTTTAGCGCCGGTCTCTGCGCAATAGCACAGCATGCGACGACGTGTGGCACGGGCCTGTTCAGGATTTTGACAAAACTGGGTGTTCCAATCAGGCGCATAAATTTGAAGAGGGTGGTGAATGACGTCACCACAAAACACACCCTGCCCCTTGGCGCTGTTTAACTTGAGCAAGATGTGTCCTGGTGTGTGGCCCGGTGCGGGTTCGACCAACAGGTTGTCGTCAATCTGATGGACGCCTTCCACCAATTGTGCTTGCCCTGCTTCGATAACCGGCAGAACGCTGTCTACGTAAGCGATACGACGCGCCGGGTCATTGACAAGGCTTTGGTTTTTCGATGGATCCCAGTAGTCGTTTTCAATGCGTGAAAAAAGGTACTTTGCGTTAGGGAAAGTTGGCACCCAGCGTCCATTTTGAAGGCATGTATTCCAACCTATATGGTCTGCATGCAAATGAGTGCAAAGCACCATGCTGACATCGGCTGGTTGTACGCCTGCTTCGGCCAGTCGCTCTAAAAAGGGTGTATTAAGTTGGTGAAATCGTGGCCACCAGTGGCGATCCTTATGGTTACCCGAGCAACTGTCGAGAAGGATAGTGTGATGAGGTGTTTGTATAAGCCAAGAATGTACACTGGTGATGAGCGCGTCTTGCGAGGGAATGTAGTGGTGCGGCACCAGCCAATCCATGTTCTGGTTTAGGACTTCGCGGTCGAAACCTGTGAAGTACTGCTCTGGAGGAAAGCTACCTGCTCCGAGTTGCTCTTCGATGCGCGTCACAGTAGTGTTGCCGATGGTCCATTTTTGCATAAGCACCTTTAGGTTTTGGCGTTGCGGTAGTACCAATGGAGTACGCTGTTTTCTACAGACAAAATCAACCGATTGAGCAAGTAGCCCGTGGCCGCCAACAAGAAAATGGAGGCGTACATGTCGCTCGCTCGCATGGCGTATTGCATCGTCAAGATGTAATAACCAATACCTGCCGAACCAGCGATCATTTCAGCTACAACAGTGACGATCAGCGCGAGCGCCAAACTCACTCTCATACCTGCCAATATGTAGGGTAGGCTGGCAGGCACGATGACTTTCAAAACAATAGCGCTACGACTGTGTTTGAAGGTACGGGCCACGGCCAGTGCGGTGGGTTCCACTGATCGGACGCCCGCCATGGTATTGATCAACACCGGGAAGAAAGCAGAAAAAGCCACCACAAATATCTTCATTGCATCGTCTACGCCCAAGATTAGGATCAGGGGTGGCACGATAGCCGGGATGGGAATTGGGCGAAGAAATTCGAGCATGGGCTCGAGTGACGCACGAATCCAGCGCACTGTTGCCATACACAGTCCCAAGGCCACCGCTACAGCGACGCCACTTATGTAGCCAAGCAACATACGATAGAGGCTGGACCCAAATACTTCGGGTAGTTCACCAGAGCGCATTCCAGCGACCAAGGCTTTTGCAATCTCACTGACTGGGGGCCAATTGGTGCTTTGCACCCAGTACAGTGAGGACAATTGCCACAATAACAACAAGCCTGCGACCATCGCAAAGCCAGAGGCTCGGGATAGCCACTTTCTAATCACCATGCACCCACACTCCCCCAACAGCCGTACCTAATACCTGTGCTTCACGTAATGCATCAGGTTCACAATCCACAGGATTGACCGAGAGCACAGTGAAGTCGGCCAAGAGTCCTGGATTGATCATGCCGCGCTCATGTTCTGAAAAACAAAGATAAGCCGCATCACGGGTGTAAAGCGCTAAGGCTTCTTCACCGCTGATGGCCTGCAGACGGCCTACTGGCTCTTCGCTGCCAGCAATGCTGCGACTGCGCGCTTGCCACAACCCAAGCAAAGGCTCAAAAGGCGTCACCGGGGAGTCTGAACCACCGCCAACCTTCACTCCACCATCTAGCCAACTGCGAACAGGCGTGGCTAAGGCCATCATGGCTGCGCCAAAGCGCTGAAGCAAGATGGGACCAAAGGTGTATTGCATGGAACATTGCGTTGCAACTGTGACCCCCATTTTTGCGGCCTGTTGAATGTTGCGGGCTTCTGGCCAAAGGTAAGCGTGTATCAAAGAAAAACGCAGATCACGCAGGGGGATTTTTTCGTTAATTTCGGAAAAAACATCCAGTGCGATGTCGATTGCCCTCCCCCCAACAACATGTACCCCCATGGACCAGCCTTGTTCAGCGCATCGTTTGGCAATCAGGCGAAATGTTTCGGTTGGCGTGACTTGAATGCCACAGTTGCAGCGTTCATCCGGATAAGGTTCTCGCATCAAGGCTGTACCTAAGGACGCACCGCCATCCAAAAATAGCTTCACGCCACCCAACTTCAAGAATGCATCGCCAAAACCGGTACGCATAGCACTTGATGAAATTCGAGCGAGGGTTTCTTCGACTGGGCGGCTTGAATCTGCTAGGGGCATTAGCACTGAGCGGACTGTGAGCTCGCCTCGTGACCACAAGGACTGGTAGATTCGCATCATCTCAGGCGTAACGCCTGGATCCATGACGCCCGTCAATCCGGCCGCATGGTAGCGCTTTTGAATGTTACGCAATGCTTGCTCTTGGTCTTTGATCGAGGTGGGGGGCACCAATCGCGCAACGGGTTCAAATGCTGGCGGCTCCATCAAAATTCCATTGGGCACGCCCTGACTGTCACGCAGTATTTTTCCACCCTCGGGGTCGGGTGTGTGCAAATGAATACCCGCAAGATCGAGCGCCATGCTGTTGGCCACAGCTGCATGGCCAACACGAGGCAGGTACACAGGCCGATCGGGGCAAGCGGCGTCAAGCTCTTGCCGTGTGGGGTATCGTTGCTCTCGGAGATTCACAACATGCCAACCGCTACCACTGCTGATCCAAGTATCGTTTGGGTAGGCCTGGGCATAAGCGCGAATGGCTGACTGAATGTCGGATATGGAGCGCGATTGCGAGAGGTCAACCAACCGGCTCTGCATTCCGGTCCAGTGCATATGATTGTGCGTGTCAATCAGACCTGGAACGAGAGTGCCTATGATTTTGCGAGTTTGGCCCACGGAGCCCAAAATAGCGCGCACATCGGATTCGCTACCTACAGCAACGATCTTGCCCGCCACGACGCCCATGGCCTCAGCCCGAGGCTGTTCCGGGTTCATCGTGACGATTTCGCCCAGCAATAACTGAGTTTGGCTTGGCATGATGGGGCTTACTTGATAGCCGTTCGATAAAGCAAGGCTTTGCTGTCGAAAGGACCTTCAATCATTTTATTCTTGCGCATCTGCTCAACAACTATATCTATGCTTGCAGGGTCTACGGTCTTCTCATACGGGGGTAGACTCAAGGAACGGATTTGTTCGGGAGCTAAGCGTGTGTATGCGGCGATAATTTTGGTCCACTCTTCAGAACCTTGGTTTTGGTTGGTCCAATCCACTGACTTGTTATAGGCGCGAACCCAGCGATCGATTACTCCAGGATTTTGAGATATGAATGTTTTGGTAGCCACATATTGACTCACTGGGATACGTTTTTGAACTGCGTTGTAGGGCCAACCCACAATACTGACTGCATCAGAGGCTACCCCTGCACTTAAGAAAGGCTCAACTACAAAAGCGGCATCTACGCGGTCACCCTTGACTGCGTCGACCATTTGCGGGAAAGGGACCTCGAGGTAAGTCACAGCATCGGGGTTGCCTCCTGTGGCCTGCACCCAGGCGCGAGCGTACAGCCATATTATGTTGTTGCGTGTGTTGACTGCAACGCGTTTACCTTCAAGGTCTTTGCCCGTCTTGATAGTGCTTCCTTTCTTGGCGATCAGGGCCGCAAGATCTGGTGTTTTTTCACCGGTGTTGCTCCCTGCGGCTATGATTTCGAAACCTAGACCCTGCTTGGCACCCAACACCACTGAGATAACATTACTAAAGGTAATCTGCACCTGCCCTGCCGCCAGCGCAGGCAAACCCATTGCGCCTCCTGCAGTCGGCGTGGTGTCAACCTCCAAACCTTCGGCAGCAAAAAATCCTTTAGCGATGCCAACTTGCAATGGTGCTGTGTCGATGATGGGAATGGTGCTAACCCGAATTTTTGTCGTTTGAGCTTGTGCGCCAGTCGTCAAGGCCAGCAGCCCACTGATAGTTAAAGTGGCGACCTGCAACAGTCGCTTGAATGAAGATGCATACATAACAGTCTCTCCTAATAAAGGTGGATAAGTGGGGGTGAAAACTCAGTTTGAACTTGGAATGGCCCAAGGGATGACTCTGCGCTCAAGTTGTAAAAACAAGTAATTAAGCACAAAACCAAGAACAGCCAAAATCAAAATCCATGCGTACATATTTGCTACTTGGAAGCTGCGTTGCATGTCGATGATGAGGTAGCCAACCCCTCCTGTGCCTGCAAGCATCTCGGCTATAACGACCAGAATCAGGCCTAAGCCGAGACTGACACGAAGACCTGCAAAAATCATTGGTAAAGCGCTTGGTAAGACCACTGACACAAGTGCACTTGTACGCGAATGTCCCAAAGTACGTGCAACATCAAGCTGCACCGGGTCTGTTCCGCGCACACCTTGGATGGTGTTGACAAGCACAGGAAAAAAAACGCCCATTCCGACCACGGTTAGTTTCATTGCATCACCCAATCCGAGAAACAAAATGAGTGGCGGTAAAAGCGCTGGCTTTGGAAGGGGTCGTAAAAATTCAATGAGGGGTTCAAACAAGTCATAGAGCGGTTGAATGCGACCCATGAGTAGGCCTAAGCTAATCGCCAAAAACGAGCCCAGTAGATACGCAGTGAATAACAAATACAAAGTACTTCGTAGCGGCTCCCATAAGCTGCCAGCAACAATAATTCCAGCAGTTTTTGCAAACACAACTGATGGCGACGGTGTTAATGCAACGTTGACGTAACCGGAGCGTACAGCAATCTCTAGGGACGCCAGAATGACGAAAATAGTCATCGCACCTAGAGCTCTTTCCAAGGTCGATGATTTCATGCCGATCGCCCCAGAAGCATAGACAGAATTTCATGTCGGAGTGACAAAAAGCGGTCAGACTCAATGGTGTTAATACTGTCACGGGGACGAGGTAATTCCGTTTGAATGACCTTGCTCACTTTAGAGGGACGGGAAGACAGAACCACAATGCGGTCAGCAAGAAAAACGGCCTCATCGACATCATGCGTGACAAGCACGGCGGTGAAGCGGTGCCGGGTCCAAAGGTCTAATATCAGTGCGTGCAGTTCCAAGCGAGTCAGTGCATCCACCGAGCTGAAGGGCTCATCCATCAACAAAATGCGTGGTTCAGCCGCAAGTGCGCGAGCGATGGTAACGCGTTGTTGCATGCCACCAGACAGTTGCCATGGATAGCGATGGGCGAAATCTGCCAGCCCCACCATCTCCAGATAACGAAGACTGTGAGCGCGAGCCAGTGCTCGTGTCATACCGGGCTTATGTTCTACAGCAAAAGCAACGTTGTTAAGCACTGTACGCCAAGGGAACAGCGAGTTGCCGTACTGCTGAAACAGGTACACGATGCCCGATGGCGGTTCATTTACCGGCAAGCCATTGAATTGCACGGTACCCGCAGATGCAGGTGTCAAACCGGCGGCAATCTGAAGCAGTGTGGATTTACCGCAACCCGAAGGGCCGACAATCGCTAAGAACTCTCCCTCCACAACGCTCAGGTCGATATGGCCCAGCGCGTGGGTTTGTAATAGGCCGGAGCCAAATGTTTTCTGGATGCCGGTTAATACAAGATAAGGCTGGACCATGTAGGGCATTCAGTACTGAGTGGCGGGAAGTTCGACCGTCAAACCGTCTAGGTCTTGGGTAAGCTGTATTTGGCAACTCAGGCGGCTGTTATTATTGTGGGGTACCGCAGTAAAGTCGAGCATGGCTTGCTCGTCGGTACTCGCTGGTGGCAATTGTTCTAACCAATCATCGTTCACTATGACATGGCACGTGGCGCAGGTCAACAAGCCACCACAGTCTGCGGCAATGCCTTCAAGTCCAGCATCGCTGGCGGCGTCCATCAGGCTGCGGCCAGACAGGGTTTGCACAGACTTTTCATGGCGAACGCCATCATTTCCGATCGATACAAAGATTACGGTGATCATTTAAATTCTGCCAAAATATTCGCGCCGATGAAATTCGATTTGGTCATCGGCCTTCTCAAAACGCAGAGCTTCTGCGCTTTTGATTTGGGTGTAATAGGCAACAAAGTCAGCGCCAAAGGCCTCAACCAGGACGGCGTCTTGGCCGAGTGCTTCAAGCGCTTCACTCAGACTGGAGGGCAACTTGTGGGCTTGATTGTTATATGGGTCATTGGTGGCTTGCGGTGCAAGTAGTTGGCGTTCGATGCCGTCCATGCCCGCATGGATTTGCGAGGCCATGTACAAATAGGGGTTGGCGCCTGACTCGCCGAGCCGATTTTCAATTCGGGTGCTACGGTCACCACACTCGCCAATCACGCGCAGCATCGCACCGCGGTTGTCCCGGCCCCACAGGACCGACTGCGGTGCTAATGCATTCGGCTTGAAACGTCCGAACCCGTTGGCTGTAGGTGTACAAAAAACGGTCATGCCTGGGGCATGGGCCAGCAAGCCGGCAAGGTAATGTTCACCCAAATCTGACAAGCTGTAGCCAGCATCAAGTGATGTGCTGCCTTGAGCGGGTGTCTCGCGTTGAAATACATTGTGGCCAGTCGATGCGTCGACCAGCGATTGGTGCAGGTGCCAGCCACTGGACATGATGTTGGGAAACGGTGGTCTGCACATGAAGGTGGCATGATAGCCAGCGCGTCGCAAGGCCTGTTTAACGGCATTGCGAAACAGGACCATGTTGTCGGCAGCGGTCAGGGCATCGGTAACATCGAACACAGCTTCTACTTGGCTGGGGCCCATCTCGGCTTCCAGTGACAAAAGTGGCAGGCCCAGCGCCTGCGCGGTCCGTTGCACGATACGCATTGCAGGATCGGCCATGTCAAACCAGGACTCGGTCAGTAAGTTATAACCCGGGTGGATCATGCTGACGTGCGGTGCATCGCCGGGCCAGGCGGCCAGCTCGGGGTTCATTTGTGCATCGCTGTTTTCTATTTTGTAGATGTGAAACTCGATCTCTAGACCGCAGCGCATCGCTAGGCCCGCTGAATGCAGCCTCTCAAGCGCGCGCTGCATTACCCGTCGTGTATCAAGCTCGACGGGGCGTCCGTCAGGGAACCAGGGCTGGGCGCGCAGCCAGCCGGTCGACTCGGCCCAAGGCAGCAAATGAAAGCTGTCGGGGTCGGGCAGTAACAAAAAATTGTTGGCTTGTCCAAAGCCTGGCAAAGAGTCTGTGCCACCGGGCTCGAAAACCTTGAAGGCAGTGCGGTCCGATGTGTCCTTGAGCATCAAGGTGCTGACCATGCCCACGCCGTCTTGTAAAGCGCGCTGGAGTGCGGAGGCAACCAAGGTCTTGCCGCGTACGACACCGTGCAGGTCGCACCAGCCTACGCGGACCAACTCCAGACCACTGCCTTGTACGAGTTCAAGCAAGCTTTCTACGGTCTTTACACGTGCCGTGTTCTGCCCGCCGCAAAGGGTTGCGAATGCTGTCACGCCGGAACTTTGTCTTTGTGGTTCTCTATCCAAGGCGCCCCATCGCGCTTGGCCTGGGCTTGAGCTTTCCACCAAGTGCCCCAAGTGCCTGCGGGTGCAATGCCATCAACGGTGTCGGGGCCTTTTTGGTGTGCGGACTCTGTAGGGTTGGCCATGAAAGGGGCAGCCCCACCCGCCTGAACCGTGGCAATGGCCTGCAGCAATAAGCGGCGGTTGGCCATGATCACTTTGTCCGTGGTGCCTAGGTGTTCGCGGGTGCGGTCCTGGATGGCACCCATGCTCTCTACAGCCCATTGGTCGTGCACATTGATATCGTCTTCACCCATCCCGAGATAGGTGGACTCGCGTTGCTCTTTAGGATTAAAGCCCCAGTCGTTATGGCGTCCTGATTTTGGAATGTACATCGGCGGCGGGATGTACTGTGTTCGTTGGTTGCGCATGGCTTGTTTGTCGACAGGGCCGGCAAAACTTGTGAAGAAGGAGTACCAGTAGGTATGAGTGTCATCAATCGGCACATGCATCTGCGTGATGGTGAGTGTCTCTGAAAGCGGGATCACAAAGGTTTGCGGAAAAATTTCATGCGTTACACGCACATGCGTAAGATCTTCTGTCATGGGCCGCAAGGTAGTGAGCTGTAAACCCCATGGTTTTTGCTCGAAGCTGATCTCTGGCTGGCAGAACTCGCGCATGATTCGTGTCATTGGCCAGCGCTCGCCATTGAACTCGCCCGCACTGGCACTGCGAAATTGTTTGCCACCTGGGTTGTCACCAATGCCGTCAAGAGATTCGTCATTCAAAAACCGGTGTAAAAAAGACGTGTGCGACGGATCGATACCGACTTCGAAGGCCTGAAGCCAATTGCATTGCCACATTCCCTTGAAGGCAAATACATGGCTCGATGGCGCGTCAAAACAATCAAAATGAGGAAACGGTGGCGCTTTGCCTTCTTCACCCATCCAAGCGAACAGTACGCCGCTTTTTTCAATCACCGGGTAACTGCGTTGCTTGACACGTTCACACAGTTTGCTACCCACGGGCTCGCCCGGGGTTTCCAGGCATTGGCCTGAAACGTCAAATTTCCAGCCATGAAATGGGCAACGCACACCATCGCCTTCATGCCGGCCAAATGCCAAATCAGCACCGCGGTGCGGGCAGTCGCGATCAATCAAGCCCCAACGATCTTGATCATCTTTGAACAGCACCAAGTCTTGTCCCATCAGACGAACGGCCTTCATTGGCCGTTCCGCCATGCGCGATTCCAACAGAGGGTCAAACTCATCTAGCAAGGCCACAGGCTGCCAGTACTGCCGCAACAAGTTGCCGCAAGGTGTGCCGGGCCCAATTCGGGTCAAAAGTTCGTTTTGTTCTTCTTTCATCTAGATGTCCTCTGAGTTTCAGAAACGGTATACCAACATTTTGATTCAGTGTACAGTTAGGGGCATGAGTTTGCAAGAAACAGTTTTACTGCGGCTACGCGAGTGCATTATGCGTGGTGAGTTCGAGCCTGGGCGGCGTTTAGCGGAGCAGCAAATTGCTGAACTTCTAGGTTCATCGCGCACGCCCGTTCGCGCTGCGCTGGTTACCTTAGAGCAAGAGGGCCTTGTGAAAGCCAATGATACGGGTGGCTTTGTGGTGCGCCAGTTTTCGGTACGAGAGGTGACGGATGCGATCGCGGTGCGAGGACACTTGGAAGGACTTGCTGCAAGGCTGGTTGCTGAACACGGAATCTCGCGTCAAGTGGCACTCGACTTGCAATCGTGCCTGAACGAAGGCGACATGGCGCTGGCGCCGAACCCCTTGTCGATGGACGACTATGCGCGCTATGTCAGCATGAACGATCGCTTTCATGCGCTTATTTTGGAGGCCAGCGGCAACCGGGCCTTGCAACGTGCGTTGGCAATGAATGACAAGCTACCTTTCGCCTCAGCCTCGGCCATGCTGCCCATGCAAGGCTCGGTTGTGAATGACCGCGACTGGATGCTGTATGCCCACCGGCAACATCACATGCTGCTTGATGCGATGCGGCGGGGCGAAGGCGCGCGCGCGCAAGCTTTGGCTCAAGAGCACACCGAAGTCGCCCAAATGAATATGCGCCAAGCCTTAGATCGACTCAGTGATGCAAAACAACTGATGCCTGCGATGCGCTTGGTGGTCGGTCGTTAAAGCGGTTAGAGATTAGCTTGCCAACTGCTAGCAGTTGGGTGTTCCACGTTTGGCTTCGAACTTTAGCGTTTTAAGTCATGCATCTGGGTACAAAATCTATGTGAGTTCTGAAAAAATTGTCCAGCCCCTTCGCTAGTAACAGCTTGATTCCACACAAGTGAAATAGCGTCCAGGCTCTGGACACCCCCTACCCGTCCAGAGTCCCGCTACCGTCCAGACTCTGGACGCTCTGATACCGGCCAGAGTGCAGCAAGTGTCCAGAGCTGGACGCTTTGCCGATACTATTGAGAATATGCAATTACACAGTTTATTGCACATCAAAGTTTTATGGCTTGCAACCCCCATAAAACAAGCACAGTTTAGAGAAACTGTTTTCTGTTAATCCGTAGGTCCCTGGTTCGAGCCCAGGTCGAGGAGCCACCTAAAAAAGCATCGCCTTACGCGGTGTTTTTTGCTTTTTAGCTCAACGAATTGTTACGCTGAGGACTTCTGGGTGACTGCTCA